>OFOA01000001.1_pt1 | contig 52262 bp, 70 predicted proteins | sample 1542231 | NCBI WGS metagenome assembly OFOA01 (sample SAMN04958514, study PRJEB24370) | sediment metagenome | isolation source: lake sediment | place: USA: Lake Hill lake, St. Paul Island, Alaska | collected 2013
GCCGAGAGAGTTGACGCTGAACCTGGTGGCAGCAGCCGAGTCGGTGACTATGAAACTGGTCGCGCCTGCGGCTTCGGGAAGGACCACTGTGACATCTGCCATCAGTTCGAGACGAACCGACGCAGCCGCACCACCGAACATCGTACTGAAGAATATCCGACCACTCTCCGTGCCAGCCCCAACGTTCATTATCTGGGCCACCATGTTTCCCACGGTCTTTAGGGCAGGAGTCGCGTTCATACCTTGGAAGTCCAACTGGTAGATGGTGTCGGTGGCCACGCAGACCGCACCCGCCGCGCGAGACTTCTTCGAGATCCAGTAGGTGCCCGAGGCATCGGCTTCCTTGTTGTAGGAAGTGATGTCGCCCGCCGTCGAGATCCCGAACTCGGTGAGGTTCGCACCGAAGGCAACGGCGCCCTTGGCGTTGACTGCGCCTGCCGCAGACACCGTGAACATGGTGCTGACGACCGCGATGGAGCCATCTGCCGCCACCGTGAACTCGGTCCCGTTCGTACCCGCACCGATGGTGCCCTTGAGAAGCGTATTGCCTGATGCGGCGGTCACGACGAACTTACTAGCGCCTACGGTGAAGTCTCCGGTAGACTTGACCGTGCTGGCCGCAACGACCGCACCGGCAGCCGATACCGTGAACCCGGTCGTCGCTATCGCGAGAGAACCGTCAGCCGCCACAGTGAATGTGGTTCCGTTGGTTCCTGCGCCGAACGTGCTCTTGAGCACCGTGGCTCCTGAGGAAGCCGTCACCACGAACTTATCCGTACCGACCTGGAAGTTCACCGTGGAGTTGACCACGTCCGCGATGGAGAGCCGCTCCGCTAAGGCCCCGTTGACCGCCGTGAGGAACGAGAGCGAACCGTCCTCGGACCCTGCGGTCTTGTCGGTGAGGATCGCCTTGAGTTCCGCGACCGTCACGAGTGCAGGCGTGGCGTTCATGCCCTGGGCTATGATGTCGAGCAGCACGTCGTTGTTCGAGCACGCCGCACCCGCCGCCCTGGATTTCTTGACCGTCCATGTAGTCCCGGTGGCGTCAGCCTCCTGGTTGTAGGAGGAGAGGTCAGCCGAGGTCGCATTGACCGTGAACTTGGTTGTATTGACCGAGAAGTTTCCGACTACGTTGAGGGTCCCGGAGAAGGTGATCGCCGCGACCGTGAACGCGAGGACTCCGCTCACCGCGTTGTCGATGAGCGCCCCGTTCTGGAGCCGGAAGTCGCTGGTGAACGCCTTGTGGTCCGTAGGCGTGCCGCCGTTTACGTCGACCGCGATGCTCGTTGTCTGGGCCGCAGACGAGTTGTTGAAGATCACGAGGCCCTGGGCGAGAGTCGAACTGCCTCCGTTCGCGCCGTCGAGCGAAACCTCGAAACCCCTAATCGTGGTGCCGGTCTTGGTCTTGACGTCGACTGAGACGTAGACCCCGGTGAGGCCGTCGATGTTGGCGCCGTTGCCCGACGGGTCCGCGGCCCGCGCCTTGATCTCCGCGCCCCTGATGGTGCCGGTGCCCGTAGTCGTGCCGTTGGTGGCCACGGCGTAGATGCCTCTGAGCGTCCCGGTGAGGGCCGTGGAACCCTGGGTGATCTGGGCGTAGACGCCGCTCGCGCCGTTGGCGACCTCGCAGACCTGCTTCTGGTCGAGACCGCCGACCAGTTGCCTGCCTCGGGTTGCTCTGTTGTACACTTCAGTTCATCCTCCTTAAATTCAGAGGGCGAGCCCGGATGCTGAATTTCCCCCGGGCCTCGCCCTTCGGACGAGTCTGCCGCTATCTCCCTAAGACACAGGCCCCAGGGGGGGCTACCTCCTGGAGCATCTTCTCCTCCCGCTCCTCGCGGGCGTCCTGCTGAACCGGACTCAGAGCGCGGCCGGAGTGCCGCTTCTTGCCGTGGGCGTCCCTCTCCGCGAAGCCGATGAACTCCGCCCCGCATGCGGCGCAGACGAAGGTCTCCGCGTGCTTCTGGAACGCCGAATCCACGACGCCGAAGTAGCCGAGGCGCACGAGCTTCTCGTCGTTCCTAGCCCCGACTAGTTCGGTTATCTGCCCCCGGTCCAGCTCCTTGCCGGCGTACTCGAAGGGCCGCTTGGCCCAGTACCGTTTGGCCATTACACGATCACCGCCGAAGCGTAGAGCCCGGCATCAGCGCCGACTCTGCGCTGGTCGAAGTACGTGTTGCCCTCTATGATGTCCACCTCGCGCTCCTCGTCCCTCATGCGCTTGATGTACTGGAGCGCGTTGGCCACGACCTGCCAGACGAAGGTGTAGCAGGCAGCCGGGGTCATGAGGCTCGGAGTCGCGGGGACATAGAGCATCAGGGCGTTCTTGCCCCAGATGCGGGTGTACGTCACGCTGGCCTCAGCCGTGCCCTCGGCCGTGGCGGTGTAGAGAGCCTTGCCGATGAACACCCTGTCGAGCTCAGCCAGGGTCTTGAACAGGTCGAGAGACACTTGCCCCTTCTGCGTGTACTTGATCGTGTCCACGAGGTCGGGGTGCCACTTGAGTATGCTCCAGACCTGCTTGCCCATGACGAACGTTCCCGGCTCGCGGCCGATCAGGGCCTCGACGGTGTCCCGCCAGTCCGTTATGTCGGTGAGCGGGGAGCTGTTCGCGTAGTCGCTCCACTTCGTGAAGTCCGTGGTGCCGACCTTGTTGGTCGTCCAAACACTGGTCGTGAACAGGGTCGACGCGAAGTTCCGCTCCCTCCTGAGCTGGATCTTGTCCGTCACGAACTCCGTGGCCTCACGGTCGAGGTTGAACGGCGCGTCCGCGTTGGCGCGATCCTGGTCGGCGATCTCCTTGCGGTAGCTGTATTCCGGGCAGAAGTACGTGTTCGTGAGGTCAACCGTCCAGCCGCCGCCCTCCGACTTCGTTCCGGGAGCCCTCAATTTCGCTTCGTCGCGGAACCAGTGGGACTTGTCGTACTGCGGGATGAAGTCCGATTGCTTCTTTACTTGCACGATGGGGCAAATCTGGTCGGCGATGTATTCCAGGTTCTTGTAGCCGACCGAGATGTTGGTGAGCAATCCGTCTACGTGCAGATCACTGCCTAGAGGTCCAGGCATGTCTAAACTACCTCCTCAGATTATCCAGAGAGAACCTATACGTTGAGCTGGAACGGGCCGGTCAGCTTCACGCGGATGATGGTCCCGAGCGCGGTGGATGCATCCAGGGCCTGGCCCAGGACGTAGTCCTTGTTCGTGGACTTCTTGATCCCATGGCCGCTCGCATCGGTCCCGATCCAGTTCCCGACGCTGATACCCGTGCCACTGCCGTCCGAGTACACCTTGGAGATGCCAAGGAACATCACGGCTGCGGCTTCATCCTCGTCGGGTTCGTTCTGCAAGACGCCGTAGGGAATGTCCCCCGCGCCGTCGCAAACGTCAACCTGGTCCGCTGCGCTCAGCTCCACGATGTGGTACTGGCAGGCGGTCAGGTCGTTCTCAGCTTTTGCCGAGTGAGTCCACAGACTGAACTCGGTCGCCATTGAAGTGATTCCTCCCTCAAATCCTCCAAGAGATGCCTATACCTTGACTACCGTTTCTTTCTTGTACTGCTCGTAAAGCTCGGGGTGCTCGGCCATGACCTTGCCCATAGCCTCGGCCGAAGTCGCCTTCGCGTCCTTCTGGACGATGCCGGCCACCATCTGCATGACCTTCTCGGTCGCAGACCCGGCTACCGGCGCGCCGCCGCCCCTGCCGAGCTCCGCGAACAGCTGGCCCTTGGCGATGGCTTCGCTGGACGCCTTGAGCACGGGGTAGAGCTTCGCGTAGAGCGCGGGGTCCTTTTCCTCGATGCCCTTGAGGACCGCGCCGAGGTCCTCGGCCTTGGCCCCCGGAAGGTCCGCCAGTTCTGCCGCTGCCTTCTCGACGTACTCCTTCAGGACGCGCTTGTCGCGCTCTTCCTTGGCCACTTTCTCGGCCTCGATGGCGCGCTTGGTAATGGCCTCGTTCTCTTTCCAGAGGGCCTCGATGGCCGGCCGGACAGCCTCGGGAACGCCGGAGAAGTCCATCGTACCGTCGGCTTTCTTGACGGGGAAGGTGTACTTATCCTTGTCCTTGTCCGCCTGCTTCTTGGCCTCTTCGACCTTCTTGGCCTCTTCCTCTTGCTTCTTCTTGTCTTCCTCGTCTTTCTGCTTCTGCGCCGGCTCAGGGTATCCGTAGCCGCCCAGCTCAGCCAGGGTCTTCAGGACATCCTTCGGCAGTTCGTCCTTGTACGCGCCGAGCAGCCTGAGAGCGCCCTTGACAGCGTTCTGGCCCTTCTCCGAGAGCTTGGCCGCCTTGAGCACCTTGTCCACCTTTTCCTCATCCTCGAGATCCGTCTCAAGGACTGCCTTCAGGATCGCTTCGTCCAACATCCCAGATTCCTCCTCAGACTTCAAGATGAGAAACTTTTTCCTATTTGCCATCTTAGGCACCATCGCCACCTCAAGGGCGTCGAGGTCCTTAAGCCTTTGCGTCATGCGACCGCCTCCCGAACTCCGAAACCTCCGACAGAGAAGCCTTGATATTCGCCCTGCTTGATGGCGGACCAAAGCTTGCTGTCAGAGACATGTACCCCCAACACCCAGCTCCCCTTCTTCACCTTCTGACCCCCCATTTCGAACGCATCGGGGGCCACGTAGGACTCGACCACTTCGGCGTCGGCCTTCTTCGAATGCCGGTCGCTGATTACCCGCGACTTCACGAGGAAACGGTGCGCCGCCTTCTCGATCTCATCGGCGGAGATCACATCGCCCTGCGTGTCAACAGTCTCAGGTTCAAGCACCACGCCGTAGACCAACTGCTTCTCATCGTCGGCCTTGAGGATCTGGGCGAAGTACTCTTTGGCTACCCTGGCGGAGGTCACGTCTATCAGCCTCGGTTTGCCACCTTCCTCGGGGTCGCGCCAGATCAGGTGCCGTTGTCCCTTGCCGCGAAGCTCGCTCGTCACATCAGCGAGGTCGTGGGCCTTGGCATAAGGCGTTTGCGAGGTTGGCTTATCTATCAGCCAGACTCTCCGCCCGCCGATAGGCGCGAACTCGACGAGGAACCGGCCCTTGAGCTTCTCCCCGTGGAGGAATACCTCGAACATGTGCTCCCGCCAGCAGCCCATCTCGTAGGCGCCGCGGTCGTAAGCGAAGAACTTGCTGTACTTCTCGCTGGTCGCCCCGACGCCGCCGGGCTCAGTCACCATCGGTTTTCCAACACCGACATCGAGCCAGGCTGAGGGCTGAGCCAGCTTGAACTGCCCTTGCAGGTTGTCGTCCTGCGGGAGCGTCGTCAGGCGGTCGCCGCCCGCCCTGCGGTTGTCTTGCGTCGTGCCCAGGAACACGCTGAAGCCCCAGAGTTTCCCATCGGCTTCAAAGCGCAGGTCACCGTGCAGGCTGTGGGAGGTGTCGAGCAGCTCCTTCTCATCGAGCTTGCTCTCGTCCTCGGAGAGCCCGCGAAAGTGATGGTGATAGGTATAACGCCCTTTGCCATCGGGCGGGAACATCCGAAACCAGTTGTCAGCCCAGAACTTGGCCGCGGCCTCGGCCGTGGTCTCGCCCTCGTCGTCGGCCTTCTCAATGGTGCCAGTCTTGAGCCATCGGGCCAGTGCCCTATCCCAGGCGTCATCGCTCCAGCCTAGTTCCTTGACCTGAGCCTTGCCAAGAACCTTATCGAGCGGAGGCTCGCAGTTGAATGCCCCAACATCCGGCATCTTCACCGCAATCCACCGGGCTTTACCGCTTTCCACAAGGTAGTACCGCTCGCCCCAGCCATCGTTGATCCGCCAGATGGAGCGACCACTCTCCGAAGCCACTTCCCTTGTGCTGTGGCGCTCGACATTCTCCCCGGAGTCCCTCATGGTTGACGCATAAGCTTCCTCGACCATGGCCTTCGGATCGGCCTTCTTCACTTCTTCCAGCGCCCGCCCTATCTGCTTGAGCTTCCGCGCCAGCTCGCCGGAGTCGCCGAACCTACGGATCGCGGAGGGGTGAGGCAGCGTGAAGTCCGCCCGGTCGCCCAGCGCCGCCTTAGCCGTCTGGCCCAGGGCCACCACGATACCGGGCTGCACCTCGTCAAGTTGCCTGGCAAGCCACGGCTTCCACTCCTCGACTTCCGCAGGAGTAGGTTCGCGGACGTTGCCCTTCTCGTCGGTAAGGTAGAGGGGCACGGTGTTGGTCAAGAAAACATCCTTGCGGCTGAGGCCGAGGGGCGTCAGGTACGACTCGTTCAGCACCGCGCCGGCAGGACCCACGAAAGGCTCGCCCCGGGCGGCCTCGGTCGCTCCAGGGGATGCCCCGACGAACATGATCCTGGCATCCTTGGGCCCGGCGCCGGGCACGATCTCGCCCACGGACTTTTGCAGGACCTGGCCGCGCTCGGCTACGTCGATGGCCTGGGCCGCGGTGTACGGCTCCTTGCGCGTGTCGTCCACGTCCACCGGCCGCGCCCCGAGCCACGCGAGGTGCTTCTTCTCCTCGTCGGGAAGGAGTTCCAGGATTTCGACCGTTATCACATCGCTGACCTGGGCCTTGACCTGGCTGGTCGAGAACGTCTTCCCCAGGTCGATGTATTCCTTGTCCCCGACCTTCCGGGTGTTCTTCCAGTCCATGCCCACGCTCGGCAGGAGGCCGCAATAGTAGTTCACCGTACCGGGAGTCTTGGTCTGCTGGACTTCCAGCACCTTCACTTTGAGCTCGCAAATTTTCTTGAGCTTACTCCAAGAATCCGTTACCCCGTCCAGCTCGTACTTCCCGCTCGCCGTCTTAGCCACGAGACCCTCGGAGCGGTCCTGGCTGAACGCCCACCTGGCCGCCACCTTGAGCTCGGGCAGCGTCTCGACCCAGCGGACCTCGGTGATGCCGAAGCCGGTCTTGCCCTTGAGGTGCTTCTTGTCGAACTCCTCAAGGCTCTCTCGCCGCTCCTCGAAGGGCTTGTCGTGCAAGTCCTCCTGCCAGTACGGCAGGTCAAAGGCGGTGAGCACCGGCGTCTCGTCCTCAGCGAACTCCGGCTTGTCGGCGTTGAACCGCATGAGGTCGGGCCTTGGCTCCCGCTTGCCGCCCCTCAGGATCCCGATGTCGCAGTCCAGGATGAAGTCGGAGTCGACCTTCTCCAGCGCGGCTTTGAGTCCGGGGAACTTGCCGAGTTGGTCCTTGCCCATCTGGCCCTCGAACCAGAGTTCGACGCGGGAGGCCTTGCGGATCGCCAGGGACCGGAAGCCATTCAGCTTCGGTTCAACATCCGCCTTGCCCTTATCCTTCGCCCACTTCTCCCAGAGCTCGTCTACCGTGTAGAGTTCGGTGTACAGCGCCACCTGCGGCTTCGGAGGGACGAACCTGTCGAAGGGTTCCAGCGCCGCCTTACTCACGCCTTCCGGCTTGCGCAGGATGCCTCGGACGTACACGAGGTCGCCGTTCTCGATTTCCTCGAGCTTCTCGACCTCGAACTTCGGGCGGCCTTCGAGGAGGTTATCCTGCGTCCAGAAGGCGAAGGCGGACTTGTTCCACCAGGAGCGGTGAGAGGGATGAGCGAATGCACCCTCGCCCTTCGTGCTCGGCACCTCGAACACGAACCGCCCTCCCGGCTTGAGCACCCGGTGGACCTCCGCCATGATGCGCTCCTTGTCCGAGAGGTGCTCCAGGACGTGATTGGCGCGGACCTCGCTGGCGGAGGCGTCGGGGAGAGGAATCCCGGATTCCAGGTCCGCTACCTTGTCGACCTTCGGGCCGGGGATCTTGTCGATACCCAGATAACCATCGGGCCGGGAATCGCGACAGCCCAGATCGACCCGAAGGGCTTCTGCCTTGGCAACCCGCGCTGGCTTGAAGTTCATCACCAGGAGTTCGTGGCCTGTCCTCCAATGTCGCGATGCTGGCATCCCCGGGCCCGTCGCAGTGCGAGGCACTTCCACTTCCTTGATCGTCCACGCCTTCGATGCCTCGACCAGGTCTAGCGATCCCTTGTTGCAGGACAGGATGAACTTGCCCCTCACGGAGGCGAGCACCTTGACCAGTTTCTGAAAGTGCTCGGTCTCATCCTTGTCCCCAGGGTAATCCACGGTGTCGCCCGCCGGATAAGGCGGGTCGAGGTAGAAGAGCGTCGACGGCGCATCGTGCTCCTTGATGACCGATAGCGCGTCCATGTTGAGCAGGGCCACGTCTTTGAGACGTTCCTGCAGTTTCTGTAACCGCTCGATGGAGACGTTGGCGACATCGCCGATGCCGCGGGCATGTATGAAGTTCCCTGCCTTGGCGTGTGCGCCCTGAAATCCAAACCGCGAGATGTACCACACACGGTAAGCGTGGTCTGCTAACCCCTGGGGATGCGAGTTGGCGAGCCGGTCGAACCGTTCTTCATTCGCTTCCCAGTTCCGCCCCGCAAAGGCGGTCAACTCTTCATCAGAGGCGCCCTTGATGAACCTGTAGACGCTCATGATCCCGGCGTCGCTGTCGTTCAGGACTTCCTTGGGGGACGGCTCCTTTGCCCAGAAGACCTTCGCCCCGCCTGCGTAAGGCTCGACATAGGCGGTGTGCTCCGGGAATAACGCAATAATCTCGTCCGCGATCCTGGACTTGCCGCCCACGACGTGGATCGGCCCGAGCAGGCCGCCCTCCTTGACCACCTGCCGCTTCGGGTCCTCGCGCCTGAGCACCAGACTATAGCAGGGCACGAAGTCAGCGTGGCTCCCCTGCGGCGAGTCGATGAAGTGCAGGGTCCCCTTCTTCTCCGGGTCCAGCACCTTCCTCACCGGCAGCCATACGTTGTCCGACTGGATCAGGAAGTGCTCGCCGCCGCCGTCGCGGTTGGCGCGGATCAGCACGTCTATGTCGTTCGGCTTCTCCTTGCTCACGGCGGAGCCTACCACGGAGACGAAATTGGGCACGACCACGACCTCCGCAGGCAGGTTTGCAAGCTTCGCCTCGATGCTCTGGGCCTTCTTCACGCCCTGCAGCTTGCGGGCTTCCTGGACGAGGTCGGAGGACTCGTCGTAGTGGATTCCCCGACGTTCCAGTTCTTCCAGCGCGAACAGGGCGGCGTTGACCACGCCCTCGACCGGGTCTCCCCGCTTCTTGGCCGCGCCGTACCACTGATGCAGCCTAAGCCAGGCCATCCGCACATCATCCTCCGGCGCGTCCTTGAGCTTCTCCGGCCGGATGTCAGCGAGCGCCATCTTCTCCAGGAACGATGGCTCCTCAGGCTCGCGCCAGCGGGCCTTGCCGCCGGCCGAGGGCAGGGCGAGCTTGTGCAACTCCGTCATCAGCCACGACGGGAGATACTTCTTGGCGCTATTGAGAAGTGCTTCGAGGTACTCGGTCGTGGGCACTAGTCTCGCCTCCGCGAAAGACCTGCTGCGCACCGGCATCCTGGATGAGCCGGGGGACCTGTAAGCCCTCCTGGAAAGACTCCGCCGATGGGAGCCCGCTCGCCGTCCAGGTCGAGGCACTCCTGGCACGCTCTGTCGTCCGGCGTGGTTATCCACTCCATCTCGAACTCGTCGGGGTCGATGAGGCCGGCATCCACCGCCTGCTGCCAGCTTTCTTGCTGACCGGCGTTGGCTGCAGAGATGGTTTCCGTCCGTCCGATGAGTTCCGCCCTGTCTCTCAGCAACCGCCCCGCGTACCTCTCCGCCTGCCAGTCCGCCCGTTCCTGGGTGATGCCCGCCTCCAACTGCCGCGCCTTGAGGTTCTCGACCGCACGGCTCTGCCTTTCGGTGAGGCCGATGTGGCCCTGGATCATCTTCGCCTGCTGGTAGGGATGGCCGCCCTGCTCGAAGGCCCGCTGCACGATATCCTTCACGGCGGCTATCGTCTCGTCGCTGACCTGCCTGATGAGCTCTCCAGTGTGCTGGGTGACGAAGCTGACCGCCCTCGGGTTCAGCACGTCGAAGGTGAGGCTCACCTTGAACTGCCGCTCCATCCTGGCGGCTACCGACGTGCCGACCGCAGCCACCAGACCCTGGAGGATGTTCTGGACCTTGACCGCGTCCATGCCGAAGTCCTGGACGCCGACTATCGCCTGGGCCTTGACAAGGTCACGGGCCTGCAGGGCGTCCGCCAACTCACTGACAGCGACCCTGCCCTTCGCCCGCTCGACCGACTCCAGGAACTCCTGTTGCAGAGGCTCCAGCCTGGCGTCCGCCAGCCGGTGTATCAGCCGCCACTCCGGTTCCTGGGCCTGGGCCGCGGCCTTCTTGATGTTGACCGGCGCAGGCCTCACGACGAACATCAGTCCTCAGTCCCCTTGGCCGGCATGTGCGCGACCTGGCGGATGTACTTCTCCAGCGTCTCGTCGGGGAAGAGCGGCGCACCGGCCAGCGCCATCTGCGCGAGGAAGGCACCGAGCTCGGCCAAGTCGACGTCTTCGAGGTCCCCGTGGGCCAAAACCGGGTATTCCTTGACCTTGAAGCTGTTGAGTTTGAAGAGCCTCGGTATGGCGTCCGTGTTGAACACGTCCTGGACCTCGTCCAGGAACGCGCCGATGGCGACGGCGAAGAGGTGGGTCTTGCTGGATGCCAGGGCGAAGCTCCCCACCTTCTGGCTGCCGAGCAAGATGAAGTCAGCCAAACAGGTGGCCGCGATCTGCGTGTTGTAGCGGTTGATCACCGTGTCCGTCGCGAACTGCCTCGTGCCGCCGGTCGAGAGGAGGGTCAAGTCGTAAGTCTTGTTCCCGCTCGCGTCGTAGACCAGCGGCATCAGTATGCCTTCCTGCTCGTCGCGCCGGATGCTCGTGGCGAGGGTCTTGTAGGCGTCCCGGACCGTGACCTCGGCGGCGGTGGTCGGGTTGGCGACGTTAGACGGCACCCAGACGACGGGCAGGCCCGCCAGGTCGCGCTCGACGCCGATACCCTCGATGACCTCTATATTTTTCTTAAAATACCATGATCTGTAAGAATTGCGTAAAATCGAGCGCCCCTCGGGATTCCCCTTCGTCGTCTCGGTGCGGAAGAGCAGCGCCTTCTCGATGGGGATCGTCCTCAGCTTGTAGTCCGGCGGGGCGCTCTGCGTCATGGCCGTGAGATCGCCGGCATCGTTGAATACCCACTCCAGGAGGGAGGTCTGAGCCCGGATGGGAATCTTGCGCCAGCCGATGCGTCCGTCGTCGTACTTGCTCCGCTTCGTCGGGTCTGTGGAGTCCCCGCCACGGCGCTTGTAGACCAACTCACAGAAGGCCCAGCCGTACACCAGCATGGACAGGGCTTCGCTGATCACGTCCTGCCAGGACTCCGACATGTCGCCACGACATGACTCCAGGAACTGGGCCGCGTCCCTGGCCTCCGCCGATTCGTCTGCCGGGTCCACGCGCCAGTCCACCTGCCGGCAGAGCATGCGAATGGCGAATAGGACGGCGCCGATTATGGGGTCGTTGTCGGACATCTCCCGGTAGACCGTGGCCGCCTTGGTCCCGGCCAGTTCGGTGAGCCATTCCTCGGAGATGTAGCCGCCCCACCTATTTAAGCCGGTGCTGCCTAATTCCACCAGGGGCTTGAACTTCACCTGCTCTTCGGCCAATGGTCAACGCCCCTTCCACTTGCTGCGGGACTCAAGAGTGACGGGTAACACCAAGGGCGCGGCCGGCGAGCGGATATACGAATACACCGCATACCTCGTCGCGTCCATGCCGTGGTCGTTCACCTTGGCGGGTTGCTCCTTGGCGCTCCGGCCCTCGGCGGCCGGCAACCAGGCGTACCCCTGGATCTCGTCCTCCGTGCAGGTCGGCTTGCCCTCGGCCTCCAGCGTGGTGTCCTTCTCGACCGAGCCGTCAGCGATGAAGTACAATCGCGGCCGGCCCCGCACCTCGTCCACCTGCAGGAGCGAGTACACGGACTGGATGCCTGGGCTGACATCCTTGACCGCCGCGACCGTGGGCACCCCGTGCCTCTCCAACGTAGCGCGGTCCTCCGCATCGTGGTCAGCGTATGTCGCGAGTACCCTCTCGCCGACGCTGAGGCGCACGATGTCTTTCGCCAGGTCCTCGACCAGCCTCCGCGTCCGACATATCTCCCGGTAGCGGAACCAGTCGCCGTCCGGGGATATGGCCCACCACTGGCAGACGAAGGGGTTCGCGTACCCGAAGTCCACGCTCCGAACCCGCGTCCAGTCCGCGGGAATCCGCTTGTACCCCGTCAGATCCTCGAACTGCCCCCAGGTGATGAGGTGGGTCAGCGGGTCGTAAACGTCGTAGACCAGGCCCTCGAAGCCGACCCACTTGCCCAGGACGAAGCGGTCGCGGTAGCGGCCCTTGAAGCCGTCGAGCCTGACCCGGTAGTCCTCTGGATTGCAGGTGTTCTCCAGCGCGTTAGCCTCGACCACCTCGCCCAACCGCTCCTCGAAGAAATGCTTGTATGCCCAATGCTTCGGGTGCGACGGGTTGGTGGCGCTGAACGCCTGGCGGAAAGGCAGGACCTTCCCGGCGGCCAGTTTCGTCAGCCTCAGCCGGCCGAGGAGCATCGTGTAGTCGTCCTCGGTCAGCTCGATGATCTCGTCGACGCCCACGAACCCGAGTTCGAGCGAGCCCCACTTCTGCGGGTCGTCCAGACCGCCGAAGATGAGCTGACTGCCATTGACAAGCGTGATCAAGTCCTCGGACTTGTTGTATTTCAGGATGAACTCCGGCGGGCAGGCGTCCTTGAAGAAACTCCTGAGCGTCGTATGCGTCAGGCTCTTTCGCGTCTTGCGGAAGATGCCGCCGAAGTTGCCCGGGTACTTGAGGCTGAGGAACAGCGCCTTCTCGCAGAGGACCCGCGACTTCCCCGCGCCGAATGCCCCGGAGTACATGAGCTCAGGCGCCATCGACTCCATGAACCGCTTTTGCCCGGGGAAAGCGACGAACCTGTGAGCTGGGCGGATCACCTTACTGCGGGTCAGGGTACTTGCTCTGGTCGAAGTCATACAGTTTCAGCGGGATAGGCCCGCCGTTAGGCCCGCTTATCTCGTGCCTCTGGGGCTCGCCGAGGAGTACCTGGGTCTTGTCGATCATCGTGCCGGCGACAATCGCTGAGTCCTTCGCCCCGGCCTTGTGGATCGTCTCGGCGTCCCGGAGGTGCTCCATGTACAGGGTCGCGATCTCCCAGGCCCGGGCCACCGCCGCGAGGCGCTGCTTCATCCGCTCGTCCTCGATCTCGTCGGGCGGCTGCTTAACGACCCAACGCTTCACGGTGGAGACTGCGGCCCTCACCGCTCTGGCGGCGGCCGACAGCGAGCCGGTCTGCACATAGACGGCCAAGGCTCGTTCCTTCGCTTCGTCGGTCCAGACCTTCCGCTTCTTTGCCTTCCCGGCCACGGCCGTCACCCTCCCTTACTCGGGATCGCGCCCCGAAACTATGGGCCCCAGGTCTGACGAAACGCGCTCAATCTGCACTTCTTCCTTGGGCCACAGATCGGTTGCCCAGTCCCGGATGTTCTGCGAGAACTCCTGATAGACGAACATGGCTTTGGCGTTGTTCGTGTCGAAGATCAGTCGGGAGACAGCCTCCTGGGGATCGCAGCCATGCCGAGCAGCGTCGGTCTTACTGACGTACCCCTGGCAGGTCTTATCGACCCTCTCTGCCGTGCAGATGCATGACCACGACATGATGCTGACCTCGCCGCAGGTGCGGGGGCTGGCGCGCCCCTCAATACGGAAGCCGTTGTTGTACAGGCCGATGCGTATCACCCGCGCTCGCCTCCCCAAATGAAAGCGCCCCGGTGGTCGCCGGAGCGCCGTTATGTCCTCGATTACGTCCGCCTGCTACTTGGGTTTCTCGGACTCCTCCTCGTTCGGCTGCTGGAACACGTGATACCCGTGCTTGCCTATCGTCTCGTAGTGATACCTGCAGGAACAGGTTAGGTCTATACCGTGAGCCACCAGAATCCCCGCCAGCGAGACCCGTATATCCAAAAGGTCCGCATCCGACACCAGAACTTGCGTCATCAGCGGATCGCTGCGGTCTCTGACGATAGCGACGTTTGGCTGAGCGGTCGACACGGACTGAACTCCTTCTTGGGGCAAGTCCTTCCCCACCCAGCACCATATCACGTCACCTTGCGGTTTCCCTTCTAGGTGCCTCGAATTCGCAACCAAAACACCGAAAATATACCTTGGGGTACGAGTGCCAAATACCCTGCTACAACCGCGCGAACAACCTTGAGGTTTTTGTCCACAACCCCCTCCGAGAGGTCGGACTGTGTTACCTGCTCCTTGTAGGTCCATCCCCAGCGGTATTTTCGCCGCGCCAGCTTGCGGAGTTCAGGGGTCAGCGCGTCCCATCCACGCTTCACCGCATCGAGGACCATCGTGATCTCGGCCCGGTCTATCGCCAGCCGCTCGACCAGGCTGCCGTGACTTACGCCGCGGGATGGGATCGTTATGAGCCCGCTAGTCCGGGTACCGAGGTTCTCCACCTCGCGGCGCAGGTCGCGGTAGTTGTAGAGTAGGTAGTCTATGGCTTTCACCGGCAGGTCGTAAGGCAACCGGGACACCTCCTCCACTCCAGATCAATCCAGTAAGGCAACATCATTCACCGCGGCGGCAGAACCAACCGCCGCCTGTACCCGAGCAAGCCCTTTTCTTCCCACCTCAGCCACAGCCAGACGATGGCAAACGCCCCGGTCACGACACCCGCCGCGAACGCCAGGACCATCGGCCAGAAGCCGGGCGTGAGCCAGGTCATCCCCGCTTCCCCCTTTGGCCCGCCCACCATTTTCTCGCCGCTCTCACCGCGACGCCGACGAACTCCACGGCGCCGACGACGATATAAACGACGAATATGACCGCGATTGCCCCTATCACGATGTCCCCGATTTTCACGCCAGCACCTCCCCTACCACGAGCAGGATCACCGCGACCACGATCCCCTGGATCCACCAGAAGGGATCCCGGCCCGAGGTTTCGTACTCGTGGCCCTTCACGCCGGCGAACATGCCGGCAAGGAGGCAGAGGGCGGGGATCATGCCAACTCCTCGAACAGCGCTGGCTGTTCTGCTTCGTCGTCCTGTGCCTTGGCCTGCTTCTTGTAGTTCTTCGGCATACTGCCCTTTAGAGCCGCACCCACTCCAGCTGACGTAAGAAGGCTCTTCCGCAGCGCTTCCCAGGGTCCGAAGCTGCCGTCCTCAAGCACACGGCAAAGAGCGTCCACAACGGGTACGCCCTCGGGCGTCGTCATGCTCAGGATCCCGGGCACGTTCTCCATGCAGAGCACCTTGGGCTGGATCTCCAGCACTAGACGCGCGAACTCGAACACGAGACTGTTTCGCGGGTCCATGACGTTGCGCTTGCCACTGACGCTGAATCCCTGGCACGGAGGACTGCCGACCACCAGGTCGACTTCGCCCACCTTGCGGCCCAGGACTTTGAGGATCCGCTCGCCGCTTACCTTGCGGATGTCGCCCAGGAAGAAATGGCGGATGGGCGGGATCTCGGGGTTGTGGCGTATCCACCAGGAGCCGGACACCGGCATCTGAATCAGCCCGCCTTGCTTCTGGAGTCTCCGCATCTCGCCCTCCACGGTCTTGGTGGCGCGTTCCTTATCCTCCGGCTCCAGGTACTGGATGTCCACAGGGTAACTGCCGAGGTTGGAAAGATAGGTGAGCATACAATCGGGGTCATTGTCCAGCCCGGCCAGCACCTCGTAGCCCGCTTGCAAAAGTCCCAGCGAGAAGCCGCCAGCCCCGCAGAACAAATCGATGGCGGTAGGACGCCTGGCCTGGCGGGTCGCGCCCTCTGGTACGATTAGCCCGGACCCGGAACGCACCCAGGCACTCATGACTGGGTCTCCGCTTGCTTACGGATGGCTGCCAGATTCTCCACGTCCTCGATGCTTTTCGCCATGAGCCATTTGCCGCCGTGCTCCTGCACGTCTCGCCTGAAGGCATCCTGGTCCTCGGACACGCGCCCCTTCGCCGTCTTGATCTCGATCCAGACTGTCATGCCGGTGCGGATCGCCGTCAGGTCCGTCATGCCCGGGTGGCTGCCTAGCCCTTGCTGGTTGCGGATAACGAACCAATCATGCATGCGGAGGAAGTCTCGGACCTGATGTAGCAGGCCGGTCTCCGTGACCTTCAGCCCGGGGACCTCCTCCGCTGGCACGGTGGCCTTGATCCTAGCCTGGTAGCCTTGCATCCCTCGGCGCATGGTCATAACTCCTTGACCTCCTTGCCGTCCAGAACCGCCTGCACCCGCTCCCGCGTTTTCGTCATGACGTGGAACTGGTCTCCCAGGTCGCCCAGCACCTTGCCGATGCGCTCGACGAGGTCGAGGTTCTTCATGATCCAGGACACCGTGTTGAGGCTCTCCCTGAAGCGCCAGTCGCTTTTCTCGATGTCCAAACCCGTGACCTCGCGGCAGACTTCCAGGACCTGCTTTGCGGCGCGGAGTCTATCCGCGATCTCGTGCTGGCCGTGTCCTCCGAGTCGTTCCCGGATCTCCCGTCCTATCCGCTTGGCCTTGTCCTCCAAGTCCACGTTCTCCTCGGTGGCGATCCTCTCTTTGAGCCTGCGGATCTCGATGTCGTCGTTATGGACCTTGAACAGGATGGCGAGGGCTATCTCCGGCGTGAAACCTGGCGGCGCATGTCCGATAGCGGCTTTGACCACCTGCCAGCCTTTCGGCCCTCGCACGATGAGCCCGGCTTCATGCGGCATGTCATCCTTGGTGAGGACGCCCGCGGGACAGGCGAAGAACACCCGATGGGCCACGTCGAGATATTTCCGCCACTTGTTTGCACCATCGTCCCGGTGGAAGTCCGACCGCGAGGTCTTGACCTCATAGATGCGGAGGTCTTGCGTCACATAGGCATGAGGCTTTATGGCCATCACGTCTATCCGTGAATCCCAGCCGGGGAAGTACATCTCCTTGACCACGATCCAGTTGGACTCGCGCAGGTAATGGGCGAGGTCGTCTATGAGCGCTGGACCTTGCCACTTTTTATCTTTGGGGTCCTTCAGGAGCAACTCGCTCACCGTGACACCGCCTCCGCTCTCTCCTCGCTCCGACCCGGATCTGTCTGCCGGCGGTACATAGAGATCAGGTGCATTGCGTATACCGGCCCTCGGCCTTCCAACAAGACCGCCAAGAAGAACGCCCGCCACGTAGCCGATCCTCGCATGCGCGCCAACTTCACCGCGGCCGGGATCTTGTGCGGTGCCCAGGGTTGCTGTTTCGGCGCCTTCGGTAGCTTGGGCCTCTGCCCCCGCTCCCTGCGCGGCAGCCCGGCCCGGTCGGTGATGCGGTACACGACGGCGCTCCCAACATGGAACATGGCCCGCATCACGCAGATAGGCGTCCCCTTCCGGTACTCAGCGAGGATCCCGGCGGTCTTGCCCTTGTCTGCACCCTTGATGCTTGACAGGGTTTTGGCTTGAGGCCCCTGTCGCCGGATGATGCCTACATTGCGGAGCCACCTGCCAACGGTTGCGTATTTGTGGTGATGCTTCGACGCGAGGCCTCGGATCGTCGCGCCTGCCGAGTATTCGGCGGCCATCGCATCTCGGTCAGACCATGTAAGCCAGGGTTCAGTCATGACCGGTCAACCTCCTCCAGTAAAACCCGGGCACCTTTCGGCACCCTCCTGCCGTCCTTCATCCACCAGTCGAAGAACTCTTGGCCAGTCTGCCAGGTTTGCATGTAATCTCTGCCTTTGTGTAACCTCAGCGCTGCATCAAGCGTGCGGATATAGGCCGCCTTGAACTTGGGCCACCTGGCGAATTCCTTCTCACGCCCGGCCTTGCGAGCCATCGGGCAACCAATGCAGCCTAAACGCTTGAAGCCCTCGTCGTAGAGGGAACAATAGGGGATCTCGCGGTCGCGGATATAGGCCCAAACGTCGGAATCCTGCCAGTCGAAAATCGGGGCGACAACGATCTTGCCGGTGGTCGGGCAAGACCGCACCATCTGCCTGCCCTGCTCAGGGTCGAACGTGTAGAGGCGCTCCTCGCGACGGCGGTGGGTGAGCGTCACAATCCCGTAGCCCTGCTTGCGGTTCCTACTCTCTGCGGCCCTTACACCCATGACGACGATCCTGTGGTCTCCGCCGTGTTCCTTCAGTTCCGCGCAACAGAATCGCACAACGCGTGTCGGAGGCATACCGTGCTCCTTGATTAACTGCCACATAGACTTCTGGTAAGGTTCGGCTCGCACGTCGGGATAGTAACGTCGCATGTGGTAGATGAGTTCAGGCGGGTCAATCCCCGTGACGTTGTAGTGGGCGTCGAACTTCACCCCAGCCTCCTTCGCCAGGTGGTAGACACATTGGCTGTCCTTGCCGCCAGAGAACGCCAAGTAGTAACCCTCAGGTGGGCAGAACATGCGTAGTCGCTCAATGGCAGCGTCCGCCATGAGCTGCAGGCGGGTGCGGCCATCGAAGGCGAGTTGTTGGAGGGTCATCTTCGCCTCGCCCTCCTCCCGGCATGTCCTAAGATCCTCCGCCGTGACAAAGTGCCAGCTGAGTCGTACCCAAACCGCTTCACCTGCTGTTCCTCGAACGCCGACCCCCGACTGTAGCTGCTGAACACATTCCCCATGACCCGGCCCAGCCGGTTGACCGAAACCTCGCCGGTGACGACGTCCACCTGGAGCATGGTCACCCAGGGGCCGCTACCAGGCCGCTTGGCTGTCGAGAGGAGCTCGGACAGCGGCAGATCGGGTTCCAGGCCGAAGCCGGGTTGCCTAGACATGGGGAGCACCTTCTTTTTTTCTGCTTGTGCTTGGCGCCGGTCCAGCGGCCAAAGCCTCCAATGCTTTCCAACGTTTCGCCAGCGTGGGGAGGTATGCCGCCAAGGTGGCGACCCGCTCTTTGGGTTGGGTGTTCGTCATCGTCTCCGCGACGTGCGTCACCGCCCGCCCAAGGTGGGTAGCGCAACTGCAATGAGGCTCGTCGCTGCGGCAAAGGTTGGCCGCCCGCAGCGCCAGGCAATACTTCTCAAGGCCAGTAGCCAGCAGGGGTAGTTCTTCGTCTCCGGGGTTTTCGATGCCCATCTCCTTAGCCCATTTGATTAACAAAGGGGCTGTCCCGTTCTTGAGAGGGCAAGGCACCAGTGAAGAGTTATCCACAGGTCCTGTAACTAAAGGATGAGGATTGGTTCCCTCAGTCTCCTTCCTGTTTTTCTCTCCTGTACTTTCCTCTACTCTACTTTCCTCTACTTTGCTTTGCTCTACTATGTGTCCAGAAACCCCTCCATTCTGGAGTGTTTCTGCGTCAGAAACCTTCTGGGTTTGTCCCTCATACTTTTCCCGCATCTTGCTGCGCTTCTCTATCACAGGGGCAGCCCGTCTCTTGATGCCTTCACTGGTAAGGACCTTCCGATCCGCGTATGCGCTGGCAGAGAAGCACCCCCACTTGAGCGCTGTCGCAAGCATCTCTTGGAATCGTTCCTCGGTTACCGCCACTTTTCTGGCAAGTATCTGTATGGTTTCTGCGTCAGAAACGGGGAGCTCAAAAGCCGCAGTCCGGTAGATCCTCTCCAGTAGGATGAAGTAGAAGGCGTAGCCGTCGTTTCCGTACAGGGCGCGGAGGATCTCGACCTTCTCATCACCTGAGGCGTCTGTGTCGTGCGGAAAGTATTCCATGCCTTCCTTGCGCGGTCGAGCCATCTCTATCGGCCCCCCCGATTCTCTCTCTACCTGCCGCTTTGCCGCTCGTGCACTCAGTGAGCGCTCTTTGCGCTCGCTTGCCGCCCTTAGACGCCCGGTTTCGCTGCCTCTGTCAGGTCGGAGCACCTTACGCTAGACATGCGCAAATCCGTTGGCAACTCGCTGTGCTCCACGCCGTCCAGGACACGGCCGGCGCGCTTCTTGCCGACGCGATACATCAGCTTGCCGTCCGGCCACAGGTGGGTTTTGAACCTCCCGGCGTTCGGCTGGAGATCGCTTTCGTGCCAGTCGCCCCAGCTTTTGAAGTAGAAGGCCACGTTTGCAGCTTTGCACTGGTCACGCAGGTCTCTCGCCCAGTCGGGGTGCATCGGCCTGGCGCCGGACCCGGTCTCTCCGCCGACGATCATCCAGTCCGGCGAAGCCTCCCAGCGCGAACCTACTTTGAGCGCCCACTTGCCTTCCGCATATTCGTAGAGGCCAAATGTCTCCGCGAGGTCGATGGGGCCGAGCAAAGGCTCCGCGCTCACGAAGCGGACTGCCGCCGGGATCTGGCTGAGGTAGCGCGTCCTGTCATCGAAAGTGAGTTGGTTCTCCACGGAGACACCGAGCCACACATTGGGCAGCGGTCGCTGGTCGTAAACGTCCACAATGTTCCAGTCCCATCTCGTGAACAGTTCAGCCAGCCTTTGAGGGCGTTTCGTTAGGACTACGAAGGTGTGTTTCGGGAGTAGGCGCATCCATTCCCAGACGCGCCGAATGAGTTCGTCCGGCACGTCCAGGTGCGCTATGTCCCCCATACTCTGCACGAACACCCTCTTCGCCTTCCTCGCCCTCGCCAACCGCTCAAAGGGCTTCTCGTCCAGGACGAACTCCGTGGGCGCCGCGTCAAACGGCTTGCCGTTGCCGAAGCGCCGATTGAAGGCCTCTGCCCAGCAGTGGAGACAGCCGGCGCTGACCTTGGCGCAGTGGTAGCCGCCGCCCTTGACCTTGATAACGTTGCAGACCTCGTCCACATACTCAATGCCGGTCTCAGCCATATCTCGCTACCAGCTCCTCTTTGGTCTTGCCCTTGTTGACCGGGTCGTGCCAGCCTTTCGTCGGGGTGTCCGCTGGCAGGTCGTTCATAATGACCTCTTCCTCCTCGGGCAGCGTCAGGCACATCTCCGCCGAGGAGTAACCCCGGATGCCCTTGGTGGTGTCCAGCGCGTTGAGGGCGCCGCAGTAAGGACACTTGCCCCACCAAACGGCATAGGCGTCGTCCAGCGTGGATTCCGACTCGTAGACGAGCCTCCCGCACTTGGCGCAGCTTCCGGGGATGCTGTCACGGACTCGGTAACGTTCCCGCCCGGGCCGCATGTTGCTGATGATGACGCTCATCTGCTCACTCACCCTCTCTTACTGCGGTTGATCTCGTACTCATCATTTCTCGCGCCGCTATCTCCCGCTCCACCTTGTGCAACATCTCGATGATGTCTCTACGGCACGACCGCAGCGGCCCTCTCGCATGACGCAGCATTCGCAGCAGTATGCGCCGCTGCTCGTTGAGGGGCACTTCGACTGGCGGGATGATATGGCAGCCTGGAGGCAAGTCGTTCATGCGTGCTCGCCGCCTTTGGCCTGGGCGATGATGGTTTGCAAAGTGACTATGACGGCGGCAGGTGACGTGTGGGGGGCAAAACCATCCTTTGCGACCTGCCTGAGTGTAGTGGTCAGCCATTCCTCCGCCGCCCTCCCTATCCTCGCGTCCTGCTCGATCTGCATGGTGTCGCCGGAGAGGGCCTCCTTAGCTCGCTCGACCGCCTCACTCCACTCACCGCCAATGGTGGGCAGCGATGCAGCGAGGAGGTCGGTTATGGCAGTCCTCGCTTCGGCGAGTTGGGCTTCGAGTTCATGTATCCGGTCGAGGGTCGCCACCTCGCCCTCGTTGCAGGTGCCGTAGCGTTTCAGATCGTCGGGCACCGTGCTGAACGTGATGTTGACGTTGGGTATTGTCGCGCCTTGCTGTAGGTAGCGAAGCCAGAATCTAGGGAATCTAGGGCACGACTCGCCGATGCAGGCGGTTAGGTTGCAACCGACGCAGAAGCTATACATGCTGCTCGCCCTCCTCAGAAGAAACCGTCGAAGTCGCGCATCTTCGCCAACTGGCGTTCCGACAGCAGCACACGCCCAAAGGTAATCTTGATGGGTTTGTCGCCAGGAACCAGCGTCGCATAGGTGATGAACTTTTCCCCGACCTGGAGTTCCTGGACAATCCGCTCCACATGTTCAATCGCTTCGAGGTCGTCGATGTCCAGCGCGTTGAAAGCCTCGGTCGTCGGATCGTGGTAATACTCGCTGTAGCAACGGACGCCACCGATTTCCGAGTAGAACTTAACCTTACCTTGCTTATCCATTTGACTTTTCGCCCTCCTTCAGCTCGCTGCCGGGGTCATCGTCAGCATCACCCTGGTCGTCAGGGTCATCGGCGGGGGCGGGCAACTTCGGGTTTAGGTAGGCGTCGATGGCCTCAACCAGGGCCGTCCAGTTGTTGGCCATTGCGGCGGCCTCCTCGCCGGGATACTGGGTGACCACTTGACGAAGGAACCCCTCGGCCTGCTCCAGGTGCTTGACCCTCGCCAGGAGGGCCTGGCCGCAGGAGGAGGAAAGGGCGGCGGTGGCAACCTTCTCAATGTCGGGCAGCAGGCAACCTCTACAAAGCATCGCACCCCCAGTGTTCTGATCAACAATGTCAGTGCAGCACTCATCGGATAGCTGGACGATGCGCCTCATGGCCTTCCTCATCTCGGCGCACACGGCCTCTACCGGGTCCACAGGCTCCTCGTAGCCGGGGAATTCCTTCGACAGGTAGCGGATGGGCTTGCCCTTGGCGGTAGCGTACTCTATCTCGCTGCGGGTCGATGAGCCGATGTAACCGCCTACGTCCAGGACAAGAACCTCGTCCGCCAGGTCAATCTTGCGCTTGTGGAGGTCGTCGAGAGCTTCAACCACCTCCGGCCCGAGGGCTTCAGCACCGTGGTCTTTGGCGTGTTTGCAGACACCGACCGATAGGACGATCTTCCCGGCCAGCGTTTCGTTCCATCCAGTCTCGAAGAACGCACCCATAAACCTCGTGGAGCCGCACAAGCAGACGATGGGCGCGGTGAACCGGGTCTTCAGCTCACCCTCGGCCTTCGCAGCGCGGGCCAGCAACGTCTCCTCGCGGTTGTGCAAGGCTAACGCGGCGTCCAAACCCGCCTCCAGCGTGCCTGACTCGTGGGGGTCGTGGGTCGGGAATGGGCTGACTTCGGTGTCACGATGGGCAATCTGCCCGGCGTACTTACGAGCAAGTCTCTCCTGCTCCCCTAAAAGCACCTGCCAGTTGAAACTGACCCCCCGCAACTCGAACATCTCGACCATGATCTGGTCGCGGTCCGTGGCGTCGATGGCGCAAATAGTAGCCAAACCGCCGCAATGATTGTCGTCTGCCCCAACGTAGACCTTCTCCTGGGTGCAGGGATTACGCATGTTTCTTCACAGCCTCCTTGCCTTTCGCCATGAGGTACTTCCCCCAGCAGGGCCAGCAGTTATCGTCAACGGGACCGAGACACCCTTTGCCCTTCATGCTCGGTGGGCATAAACCGGACTGTACCAACATCTCAATCGCCGCCTCCAGCGCGGCCTCCGCCTCCTCGCAGCGGTCGAGGTAGTGGGGCAGGGCGTCGTTCACGAAATCGGCGTAACTCGGCCAGTCGGGGGTGTCGCACACCCGGTCGAACTCTTGGCGGTCAGCCGCTATGTCGCGCTTTGGCTGGGCCGGTTCCTTGGCTGGACGACCATGCGAACAAGTGCCGCCTGAAACGTAGTCGGGGCAGTCCATCTCCTCTGGGCAGTCCTTGCACATTACCTTATCTGCCGTTATGTCACGTCGCTCAGACATGGGGAGCCTCCTCCGGGAGCAATTCGTTGAGCGTATCAAGCACTATTTTTAATTCCATATCCTGGCGGAAAGCAGCCATCATCTCGCTGGCGGCATCCCGTATCTCGATGAGTCGGACGTACTCGGCCACCGGCAGGATGGCGTGAGTCTTGGACAACTCGGCGAGGACGGCCTTGATGATCCGCTCCCAGGCGCTTGGTGCAATCGGCTGATTAGCGTTATACCAGGTGCGCAGGGCGGTGCTCGCCAGGCGATCCACCAACACTTCGTCGAACTGCTCAGACATGAGTAGGAGCCTCCTTCGGACCAGCCTTGAACGGTATCCAGTGGTCGCAAGCCTTGGCCTGTTTGCTTTGCACGAGCCCCCGAACACTTCTGGAAGGTTTGTGTTGGCAGGCCACCGTACCGTTGTCGCCGGCCGTAGGATACCTGCCGTGACCGCAGGAGCCGCAGGTCATCGACTCCATGTTGGTTATCCCGTAAGGACTGCATGACACTCCCATCTCTCCAACCTCCTCCACCGCGCACATCGCCCGGAGCGCGGGGTGAAAGCTGCCGGGACAGCAACGTCCTCATGCCGTCTTCTGCCTCTTGAATCTCCTGCCCGCGGCCATGCCGGGATCCATGAACCTGCCCATAGTCCGGGCCAGAATCCCGTGGAGCTTGAACTCGTCTTTCTTCCTGGCGTCCTTCATCTTCAGAAGGTCGATGCCCGCGTAGATCCTCGGCTCGCCTCCGTCCCAGCGACGATACGGCGCCCACGTCACTGAGTGGTCATCGCGGTGAGCCAGGAGGTACAACGCGCGGCGGTTGCGCCGGGGAAGGGCGAGGATGGCACTGGTTATCTTCATGGTGTCGCCCCCTCACGCAAGGACAGCTCCTCCACGGCGTGGAGCGCAGCCCGTAGAACCGCTAGGCCGAAACAGCCGTCAGTCGCGGGCAGTCCCAACCGCTTGTCGTTGTCGAACCTCACCTGGAAAACCCCTGCAACCTTGCGGCAGCTCATCACCCAGCCGTGATTCGCCATAGTGCAGATAACCTGGATCAGGGGTCTGCCTTCGCCGAAGTCGGGGACGATGCGGTCATTGTCGCGGGTTTCTTCGCCCTCCGCGTCTACGTCGGGCTCAACGCCGGACTCGTAGAGGTAGGGGTCGCGCCCGCCATCGTCCTCAATCCACACAACGGAGCCATGCCAACCCATGACCTTCTCGGCGATTGCAGCATCCAGGTCGCGCCCGAAAAGGGCAGCGATTTGCTCACGAGTCAAGGTCGCCGGTTCGCGTTTCTTGTCCATGCTTCTCCACTCACCTTTCATGTCGCTAGTTGCCTCTGGACTCTGAAACTTTGGCCTACTGAGCCGTCTTCTGCATGAGATAACCCGCCACAGCCAGCGCCATTTCTCCATCTTGGATGACTCTCATCAGGAGCCACGCCGCGAAGGATTCGATTGGGGCTTCCGCGAGTTTCCTGCGGAAATCGTTCTTCGTCTCGAAGTCGTCCTCGGTGTCAAGGTTCGGCAGAAGTGTTTCTCTGAATCTTGCGGTCCGCTCTCGCCAGTTGGGCATGAGAGAAGCATCCAGCGGCGGGTTCAGGGCGCACTGGCAGTAGAAAGCAGCGGCCGCCGGACTCTTACCGAGCAGCTCCTCAGCGTCGTCCTTGCCACGCTGGGTCAGGGCCACCTTGCCGTTGCCGACGGATCGGATCTGGCCGCGTTCCAGCAATTCTTCCAGAGCAGTCGCCAGAGGATCGGACTTGATCTCTTCCACGATGATCTCTCCTCTCGTCATAGGGCAGCGCTAGCTCGCCTTCCTCGCCCTCGGCCTGCTCATCGCCTCCGCCTGTTTTGCGCGTTGAACCGCCGCCCGCAATCTCAGCGCCGCCGCGTTCAGCGTGTAAATCGTGGAGTCCAGGGCGCAGCGGTTGTGCTCCGCTTCCGTGGTCCAATCGAAGTGATTCTCGGCTACGACCAGGGCGCGCTGGGCGCGGGCTAGGTCGCTGAAAGCATCCTGGGCTGCGGTATTCAGCGGGGGCATAAATATGCGGCTCATGGGACGTACACCACCTTCCCGCTAAGGGCGGCAATCTCACGCTTGAACCTCTCTGCGTCACTGTTCTCCTGGGATAGGTGCAGCAAGTGGATCTCCTTCACCCGGCTGAGGTCGTTAGCCTTGAGGAAGCCTTTAAGGGTTTGCAGGCTCATGTGTGATCTCAGAACCCGCCGCTTGACCTCGGGGTCAACGAGCCCCGCCTTCACGTTCGCCTTGAGCAAGCCCAGGTCGTAATCGCAGCCGATCATGACGTGGGTTAATCCCGTGGGCATCCGAAACCGGATGTAGGCGGTGTCGACTGCGAAGAGGAGCATCTCCCCGCCCCGCTGCAGGAGAAACGATAGCGGCTCTCCCGCGTCGTGGACCGCCGCCAACGGCATTACCCTCCAGCCCCAGAGGTCGAACGGCTCTCTATCCCTGATGATGTGGAGCCGGTGGTGGCCGAGTATCCCGAGGGTCTTCGCCGTGCCGGCCGACATATAGCAATCGATCCCCGATCCGAGGAGCCCGGCCACACCTTTTGCGTGGTCGCCATGCTCATGGGTGACAATGCACGCCAGGATTTGCGAGAGCCGGAAGTCCAACTTCCGCAGGATTTCCTTGATGGGCAATCCCGCCTCAAGAAGCAAAGGGGAACCGCCGGAAGCTATCCGGTAGAGGTTCCCCTTCGACGATGACGCCAGGACCCGAATATCCACCTAGAAGTCCGGCTTCAGTTTCTTGGACTCGGCCTTGGCGGCCGGCTTTTCGGCCGGCTTCTCCTCCTCTTTGGCTTCGGTCTCCGGCGCGGGTTCCTCTCCCCGCTCCTTGAAGCCCACGTCGATGACCTCGGCGTTGGCCCTGGCTGCGACCTCCTCGGCGAACTCCGCCTCATCGGCCGCGTCGTCGGCCCGGTTCATGTGCTGGACCACCAGGTCGAGGCTGTCGTCCATGCTTGAGTTGATGAACATCTTGCACGTCCGGCCAGTGACCGTCTTCTTCGCCATCTCCCCGGTGAACTGGCCGTGAGTGCTTCCGGGCCTGAGGTCGCCCTTCTCGTCGAACGGGTTGTTCTGCGACTTGGTCCAGGCCTGCTCGATCTCGGCCATGGTCATGATCTCCGTGTACGGCTCACCCTCGGCCGGGATGATCGTGCAGTAGGCGGCCACGATCTTCGTCTTGTCCACGTTCTTGAGGCTCTGCATGTGCTTCGTGATCTGCTTGTTGCCGCGGTCGATGACGTACTCGAACTCGTCCCCCTCGTAGACGGGCTCCGCAAAGACATCCTTGCAGTGCGTCACCCGCTTGGTGACGGCGACGGTGCCGAAGTACGACCGTTGGCAGACCAGTTGGCTGCCGTAAGCGATGAAGTACACCTGCTTCTTGCTCGGATTCAGCCCCTGGATCGCCATGTCCAGGAGCGAGTTCACTATGCTCTCGTGGGTGCAGGACTGGAGGACCGGCCTCTTCTCCTTGTCTTTCACCCCCTGCAAGGTGAGCCAGGCGCTGGCCAGGGCGTTGCCCACCGAATAGTTGGCCGGGAAGTTCAGCCGGCCGTTCGCCTGGAGCTCCTTAATCTGGGCCGCCACGATGTCGACCGGGTTCTTCTTAGCAATTGCCGTCGTCTGCTTCTCTGCGGTTGCCACGTTACTCTGCCTCCTTAAGTTGAATCTCCACGTCGAGCCGGGCCCCGAACGTAACCCGCCCAGCATCCCCTCCCTGCACGATCCGCAGGCTCGTTATCTGGGCGGTCTCGCCGCGATCCATACGGGGCGCGAGATTGGCGGCCAGCGCCTTGGGGACGTAGCCCACTTGCCTGCCGCCGATCCGAACCTGGATTGCGTTCGGGTCGTACGGGTTAGCAGGCTCCCGGACAAGAGCGCCCGCGAGTTGATCCCCTTTCGCCTGGTCGTCCGCCAGTACCGCCAGGATCGCCTGCCGCCCCTCGAAGCTAACGCCGGCCACGGTGACCTGCAGCCTGTCGCCCTCACCGAGGAATTCATAAGGGTCGTATGGCATCTCAGACTTCCTCCTTCAGCTTGCGGAGCAGTTCTATGCCCTCGGCTACCAGGCTGACGGGTTTTGAGTCGTCCACAACCCTGAGGGTCTCATCATCCTTGCTGACTACCAACCGGATAAGCTGACCCCGCACAGGGATGAGCTTGGTAACCCCCTCTGCCCCGTCAACCCAAATCGGGGCAGAGAAACCGTAGTGCTCCGAGAGGGTGTTGAGGACATCGAGGCCGATCTTCATCTGACTACCGCTGTTGAGGTCGCTGTAAGGCACGCCTTTGTAGACGGTCTGACAGGTTTCCGCCAGGGCGCCGTTGACCTGCGTCTCAAACAGCTTGAAGGTGGCGTGCTTGAAGCGGGCATTGATGCGGTCCTCCAGGAGCCGGACCTTCGTGCGGACGAACTCCTCGCTGAGGTAGAGTTCTGCCTCCAGGCGCTCGAACTCCGAGGCTAGCTCCCGCTCCTGGGCCTTGAGCTCCTCGATGCGCTTCTCGCCTGACTGTCTCTGGTCCAGGAGGAGCAGCGACTTCTCGTGGGACGCTACCGCCTCGCCCAAGGCAGCTACCTCCGCCCGCATGTCGTCCAGGACGGCCTGGCTGCCGGATCGCAGGCCGGCTATGGTCTCCCCTAGCGCATCCCTCTCATTCGCTAGTTTCGCGTACTCAACGGTCTCGGAGACTTTGCCGCCCTCCAACTGGAGTTTCTCGAACTGGACCTGACCGGCGCTCGCCTGGCGCTTCAGGTCCGCGAGGCGCTTCTCGACCGCAGCAGTCTGTTTCTGGCACCTGGCGATCTCGACTTCGACCTGCTTGCGCTGCTCCTTGGTCGCCTTCCCCTGGGCATTGATAGACTCCAGTTTCTCGGACATGTCGAGGTTGAACTGCTCCAGGGCCTTCTCGCGGGCTCTGGCGACCATGTCTTCCGGGAGGGACTGGCCGCAGGTCGGGCAGGTCGCCAGGTCGCTATGCGTGAATTCCCGCGATTGAGTCTCATTGAACTGCTCGTGGAGGCGCTGGAGCCTTTCGTCCAGGCGCTCCGCTTCCCGCTCTGCGGTGACCTGCTCGCCGGCGAGCCCGGTCAGTTCTCGCTCCGCGGAGCCCGCCTTGAACCTCAGGTCTTCCACTTCCGACCGCTTCGTGCGGACGGCCGTGTCGTGCGCGGAGCGGGCGCGGTTCTCCAAGTCTAGGAGGTGCCCCTCGATCTCTCGCAAGCGCTTCTGTTTCTCCGCAGCCTCTCCCCCGGTCTGAGCCCGGGCGAGTTCTTCCATCTTGACCTGGCGGTCCGCTTTCAGGCCGCCAAGGTCCTCAGCGAGTTTCTCCGTGTCCAGTTTCGAGACGTCCGGCAGACCCCGTTGGACCTCCGCGATCCGCACCAGGATCTTCTCCAATTCCTTCTTGATGACGGTCTGCCTGGCCGCTATGACCTTGCGGTGGTCTTCCAGGCTTCGGTTTCCGAGAATCTCCGTCAGGTCGGAGAGCTTGACATCAGAGGCGATTACCTGGTCGTCGCTGATGTCGCCGCAGACCTCTAGGAGCAGCTTCCGGCGCTCCTGCCAATGGAGCTCTCGATTGAAATAAGCGGGGTCGCTGAGGAGCCGGAATACGTTCTCGTCCACGATTTCCGCAATCCGCGCTTCGTATTTCGCCTTAGCGACTGGGACCCCGTCGACGAAGTGGGCCGTCTCGTGGCCGGTGAAGACCGAATTCGCGCTGCCTCTCTGCTTGGTCCATTTCTCCGAATACACCTTGCGGAGGGTGAACTGCCTATCGCCTAACTCGAACACGCCCTCGACCTCGTGGTCCAGGCCGGAGATCGCCTTGCCGTTTTCGTCGAGCGTCTTGATCTCGAAGTCAGCCCGGTTGAGCGAGTCTTTGCCGAAGAGGAGGTAAACAAACGCATCGAAGAGCGAGGTCTTGCCTGTCGCATTGTTTCCCATGATCGACGCGTTCCTGCCGTCGATGTCCAGGGTGAAATCCTTGATGCCTTTGAAATTGCTGAGGCGTAGCTGGAGCAGTCTGAGCGACTTGCCTTCCGCTCCAGAGTCAAGGACCTCCTCCTTCATCGTCAGCACGTTGACTAGCGATCCTTGCTGTAGACTCTGGCGCGTAGTAGACTGCTGTTGTCCGGGCCGCTCTTGGAGCGGCTCTCTTTTTGTTTCCAAGTCACTGACCTCCCTTGAGCCATAGAACCAAGAACACCAGGATCTCCACCGCCAGTGCCGCGACGTAAGTCCACCGCATGCGCCGGAGCCTCGCGTCCGTCATGGCTGCACCTTGGTGAGGGCGGCAACAGCGTCAAAAAGTGCATGGTGAGCCTCGAGGTGCGCCTTCCTAGCGGTGTGATAGGCGTCGTAATCATCACCGACCGCACTTGCCACAGCGACCTGATCACTCGTAGCGGTGAACGCCTTCGCCGCCTCCACGACCTCCGCCAAGTCGAAGTAGCCAACCGCGTCAAGGGCGGCATTCATGCTCTCCAGTCTGTTTGTGGGATTGTCCTTTTCTGCGCGAGTCTCGGTGTAGGCATCAAGCGCCTTGCATACCGCATCTACCTTCCTAAGTGCCGCCTTGCGCTGCTCGTCTGTCATGCCCGCGCCTCCTGCCTTGCCATTTCTCGATCCAGTTCTTCCTGAATCGTCTGGCGGTCCTCAGCCCGGGCGAGTTTCAATCCACGCCGGGCACATTTCACGAGGATAGCCAGCAGAGCCGTGGCGTCGCCGTCGTAATGAAGTCTGGGGTCCAGTTGCAGCCTGTTCTCCTTGACGCTCACGTTTTCGCCTCCTCGGGCTGATGGACGGCGGCGAGCCTCCCGCACATGTCGACGAGTTTGTTCATGAGCACGATGTAGAAGCGGTCAATCTCGTCGGGTTCGTTGATGCGCTTCTTGACATCCTCGTAGGCATCTTCCGAGCAGAAGCGCCCGCCGTCGGAATAGTGGAAAACGGTCTTGCCCTGCGAATCCGGGGAGTACCGCCGGACCTGTTCCAGGTTGATAGTGGTAATGGTCCTCATGGTTGCGCCGTAATCCGTGATCTCTTTGTGCGTAACCTCGATGAACCTCACTTCAGAAGCCTCCCCTCAGATGGATCTCCAGAACGCCGCCAGCACCGCGAACAGGATCGCCGCACAGACCGCCGCGACCGCCAGGTTCACCCACATGAGCTCCCGCTGGACCTTCTTGGTTCTGGCGATCTCCCTCAAAAGGTCGGTCGCCGCAGCCTCGAAGCCTTGGCTGTCGAGGATCTCGACCGCTCGCCGCATGACGCGCCTCACCGTCGGGTTCGAGGTGGTGGTTAGAACCGAGTCCAGAGCCGCCCGTACATCGCCCTCGGTGATCGTGTCAGTCACGCCAGATCGCCTCCTTTCTTGCTGTACATTCCGGGGTCAACGTATCCAAGTGACTGAGATGCCTTCCCGAGAGGGATAGGGTCGCCGCGCCCCTGTGTACGTGGACCAAAATCACTAGGATGGGCCTCCTGGTTCCTCTCCTGGCGTTCCCCGCGCCGCTTTCTGTTCCATGGCCATTTTCTTCATGCGGAGGACGCTCGCCGCCCTGACGCCGTTCGTTACCTTCCGGGGTCTATGGATCGAGATGCAAGCCTTCGGCAGGTCGTAGGTCTTGGAGACGATCCTGCCTTCCATCCGCCCGACCTCCGTTGCCTTCGCCCACTTGTCCAGGCGACGCATGACCGCTGGCGAGGACGTGTAGAGGTTCCAAGTCGTTTCTGCTTCTGAGCGGTTCAAGATCGTCTCGCGTTCTTCACGAGTCAAGGAGTAGGCCTTCATCACGATACCTTCTCGAACAGGTCTTCCAGGGGCGCGTTCAGGTACTTAGCCAGGATGCCCGCTGTGTCGGCGCTGATCGCGTGGCCCGTCTCGATCCTGCACAGAGTCCGGTAATCAAGGCCGAGGTTGCGGCCTACATCCACCCGTTTCAGGCCGCGGATCACCCGCAGGAGCGTCATGTAAGCCACTCCGTGGTCGTTGAGCCAGCTCCGGTACTGCCCGGGCCTGCCATTTGCCGACCTCTTCGTGAAGCGTTGATATTCCTGCCTGATGACCTGCTCGATACGCTGACGGCTCACGCCCATCTCCCTGGCCGCCGTCGCTTCGGGTACTCCGTGGTAGAGCATCTCCACGATCCTGCGGTTGCGCTCGGCCAACCCCCTGGGCACTTTGCATTCCCCACTTTCCCGTTCTCATCCGATTGAGTCCGACGGCCTATACCGCTTTCTGCGCCGCCTGGCTACACTGTTGACTTACCTCCGAGCCTCCGGCGACCACTAGCGTAAGCGCCGGGGACCGGACCGTGGCGGGCTGGGGATACTTGATGTTGAAGGCAGCCCTCAAGGCCGCAAGTTCCCTCTCGGGGTCCGGCTCGTACCGGCGGAGCAGAATCGGGTCGAGGCGGCTAGACATCGGCGGGAGCCTCCTTGTGCTTCCTCGTCGCTGCGTTGAGTTCAGCATCGAAGAAATCGGCTGGCCTAGCGCCCAACGCCTTGGCGAGAAGCTCAATCTGTTCCGTTGTCACCCTGCGTTTCCCTAGTTCAATCAGGCTTAGGCCCGCAGGAGTCATTCCGATCTGCCGGGACACTTCCGCCAGCGTGAAGTGCTTCTGGCTTCGCAGCATCCTGATTCGTTCGCCGGTATTCATCGGTAGTCACCCTCTCGACGCGTCGTTGAGTTCTAGCCTCAATGTAAATCGACGCGGCGTTGAAGTCAATAGGGGAAGTCAACATTTTGGCGAAAGAATTCTACTCTCTGTTGAGTCCTGCTAGAATCGGAGCGCAAGGCGGAGACGGGGGCGGGAATATACTTGCCTAACACGTTCGGCAGCAGGTTGCGAGCTGCACGTCAAGGACGCGGATACACTCAAGAGGACGCCGCTAAACAGATTGATGGACTCACGGCCTCAGCCCTCTCCAACTACGAAAGAGGCGTGAGGGACCCCGACACGGAACGCTTGGCTCGCCTTGCGGCACTCTATGGAGTTACGGTTGACTGGCTCCTCGGCAAAAAGGCCGGGCCAGAAATCCTTCCCATGTATCTGGACCATCTATCCCCCGGCATGCAGGCTTTCGTGCGGCGCGAGGTTGCGGCAGGTTGCCCCTGGCTCCATGTCATAAGGGAGATAGTGGAGAAAGGGCTTACGGTTCAGGAGATTGAGCAGGTCCTGAAGCTCTTCGTCAAAGCGAAGGGAGGAGCGGAGCGGAAAGCAGACAGCGGATCGCAACCAGATTACGCACCCCCGTCCACCAAGAGATAACCTCACCCCCGCTGCCTGCCTCATCGGACTACAGACAAAGAGGGGACGCCGATGATGCCGCAGGCCGCCAAGAAGGAATTCATCGTTGAGTTTCAACCGCTACCCAAGCGCATTGTGGCCGTGCTCGCTGACCGTTGGCTCTTCGTCAACGACGAGCAGGTGGACAAGCAGAACGAAGCTGTCCTGTGGGCCAGGAAGATGGTGGCCGCAGGCAAGACTCACGAGATCATGTGGCTAACCTGAGAGAGGAGGGACCCTGGAAATGAGTTGGCGGTTTCGCAAGAGCATCAATCTCGGAGGCGTGAAAGTCAACCTCAGCAAAAGCGGGGTCGGCATGAGTGTCGGCGGGAAAGGACTTCGAGCGGGGATAGGACCGAAGGGACCTTACCAATCGATGGGAATTCCAGGAACGGGTCTTTACTCTGTGAACTATGCGTCGAGCGGGTCGAAGAACGCACCGGCCAGGACGCCTGCCGGTAGCGTCCCCGTCTCGTCGTCGGTTGGGTTTGAACAGATGCCTTCGCATGGCGCGTTGGGGCTAGGCACGATGTTCAAATCAGGTTGCCTCTTCTTCACGCCGCTCCCGATGCTGATCTTCGGCTGGAAAATCGCAGCGATAGCCGCCGCGGTCATCCTGCTTATCTACCTCGTGGAGAAAAAGTCGGACGTGGGAAAGGAGGCGGCCCTGTATAGCGGCGTGCTAGAGAAAGTATCGACCAATCGATACGAGGAAGCCGTGGCCGGACTACACGAGCTCTCGCAACGGCCCAAACCTGCCGCAGGTTTGCACCTCGCCCTGGGATACTGCTATCTGAAGAGTGGACAACGGGAGCAGGCGCTCAACGAGTACCGCGGATATGTCGAGAAGGTTCCGTCTGACACGGCGACCGCCGTGCGCTTCGCGGGATATCTCATTGAGGAGAATCGGTTGGAAGAGGCGCTCGCCATCCTTGACCGGATGCCTCCGCTGCCCAGTCTGGGCCTTATTCTAACGTGGATGAAGGGAATGTGTCTCCTGGGTCTGGAACGTCCGGCATTGGCCATCGAGGTGTTAAAGACCGCACCTTTGAGGCAGAAACTACCTGACCCGACTCTTACCTCGATCCGGTACACACTCGGGAGAGCGTACGAACTCAGCGGGAATCGAGAGAGGGCTGCCGCCCTGTTCAGGCGGGTCTATGCCGACAACGCGAACTATCAGGGCATCCAGGACGCGCTGGCGAGAGTGGAAGGCGTAAAGACCCCTGATGAACCCGAGGCGTGAATCCAGCCGTGAAGGTCGCCGGGTACTTCAGGGTGAGCACCGAGGAGCAGCGAGAGCGCTCCACAATCCAGAACCAGCTCGACTTCTACCGGAAGTACCTGGACCTCCACGGCCTCCAGGACGCCGGGGTGTACCCCGATGACGGGGTCAGCGGCACGATCCCGCTGGAGGAGAGAACACAAGGCGCGAAGCTTCTAGCTGATGCGAAATCCCACCTCTTCAGCCAGGTCCTCGTCTACCGGCTTGACCGAATAGGCCGCGATCCCCGCGTCATCCTCAACGCGGTCCATGAGTTGCAGCAGGCAGGCGTGACGGTCAAGTCCATGACCGAACCCTTCGAGACCGGCACCGTCTACGGCGAGTTCATGATGAGCATCCTGGCGGGCGTGGCCGGGCTGGAGAGAGGGGTATTCCTGGAGAGGAGCGCCCTCGGCACCGCGAGAGCCGCCAGGGACGGCAAGTGGCTCGGCGGCATCGTGCCCTACGGATACCGGGTGGACGGCGAGGGGCGGTTGGAGGTATCCGAGGCGCCGCTCGAAGGCGTCAACATGACGGAGGCCGGGGTCGTGCGCCTAATCTACGCCTGCGTCGCGGAGCGGGGCTGGAGCACCATCAAGGTGGCAGACCATCTCAACGCGCTGGGCATCCCGACCAGTTACGGCAAGGACGGACGCTTGGTGAAGCGAGGCCAACGCAAGGTCCGCACGGCCAACCTCTGGAGGCCGGGCCGGATCAGAAACATGGTCGTGAATCCGACGTACCGGGGAGAACACCAGTACGGGAAGCGTACAGCCAAGAAGCGGGAGCTCATTCCCAGGTTAGTCCCCGCCATCGTGGACGACGCCACCTGGCGCAAGGCCCAGGCCGTTCTCCGGAGCAACCTCATCGAGGCCACTCGCAACGCGAAACGCCCGTATCTCCTGCGGGGCCTGGTGGTCTGCGGGACTTGCGGACTGCATTACGGCGGGACCTCATACAAGGGACCCGGCGGCAAGCTTAAGGCGTACTACGTCTGCGGGGGCAAGACGGCATACCGGGGGCCGCTCCAGGGAAGATGTCGCAACTCGAACGTCCCGGCCGAGTGGCTGGAGGAGGCGGTTTGGGAGGACCTCATGGGTTTCATCCGCAATCCGGGCGACGCCCTGCGGAGGTTGCGAGAGGACGCCGGGGAGCCGAAGACCGGGGATACGGCCGCTGAGCGCAGGAACCTCGAATCCGCGCTGGCGGGGAAGGACGTTGAAAGGCAGCGGGTAATGTCGCTCTACCGGCGCGGGTTCGCCAGGATAGGAGACGTGGAGGTCCAACTGCGGGAGGTGGAGCGCGAGGAGAAGGCGCTCAAAGAAGAACTGGAGAGCTTGGTGAGAGACGAAAGCGACCGGGCGGGACAGGCGGCCAGGTTCGAGTCCGCAGAGGCGCTCCTTGACTCCCTGCGCGAGTCCGTGACTGGCGACGTGCCGTGGGAGAAGCGGAGAGAGTTGGTCAAGTTGCTGGTGAAGGAGATCCGCGTGAGCCCGCCTGCGGACGGCGGCAGGAAGGCGGTGGTCGAGGCGACGTACCTGTTCTCCCAGGTAACCTACCGCACGGGCATGGGTTCATATAGCAACCTGGGAGCATAGAAAAGGAGCCTCGGTTAGGAGGCTCCTCGGGTAGGCCGAACTATCTATTCCTCCGCCATCTTCCTGAGCACCTCGAAGCCCTGGCGCAAAGCGACGATCACCCGCTCGTTGGTGAGGTGGAAGGCTGCCACAATCTCCGGCAGGCGGTTCGCCGCCGCCAGCCATTGATCGGGCCGCGCATTGCAGAGTCCGCATCCGAGGTCGCGGTGCAGATACCACTCGGCTTCCGGCTCCTTCGTGCCCTCGAACACGTAGTAGAGAGGCTTGCCGCCGCCTGTCTCCACCGTCATGTACAGGTGGCTGTCGAGGTTGCTCCTGACCTCCCTTACGGTGAGCGTCATCCCGGCCGCTTCCACGGTCGTGCCTACGGGCACGGCCTCGGCTATGGCGTCGAGCACATCTGCCACCAGGTAGCGGAGCTGCTCCGAGAGTTTGGTCCGCTCCTTGCCCGAGGCCTGGAGGTCGGCCAGGTATTGCTGCAACCTCCTCCTGCTTTCGGTCTTGGACGCAGGATAGATCCGCTGCCAGCCCTGCTTCGGATCCTCGAACTCGCTGAGGTCGTCGTCGTTGGTAACCAGGTGGCCGTGGTCGTAATCGCGCCAGATAGTGTATCCGGCGTGCAGCGCGTGGCCCAGACTGTTCTTATCGTCACAGACCCAGATTTCCGTTACAGGCTTGTCGAGGTCCGGTGCGGCCTCCGGCTCCTGCGCCAGCACCTTCTCCAACTGGTCGCCGTAGAACACGGCAAGGAAGTCCCGGAGGGCAGCGCCGTGCTTGGCCTTCTGGATCATTGCACTCTCCCTGATTGTGAGACTCAGGTTGCGGTTCATCGTTAGATCCTTTCTCCTGCGCTTAGGGGCGCGGCCCCTTGAGTTTAGCCGAAAACTTCGTTCCACACCTCGTCGCGGATCTGATCGATCCGCTGTCTGATCTCGTCCTCCTCGGCCCAAGACTCGGCCTCGACGATGATACTGTTAGGCATTGCGCCCTCGGCGTTTTGCAGGTCGATTTCGATGTCGCACTCGGGATACTCGGCTGTGAGCCGCTTGTGGAGCAGGTCGACATAGCGGTCGAGCAGGGGCACGGAGTCGCCCTGGAAATCGTTCGGGACCAGGTTACCACCGAGTTCGGTGATTAGGATACGCATCGGGATCATCCTTTCTCCCGCGCTCATGCGGGGCGGTGAGAGGGCCTAGAACGTATGTATCCGCGTGATCTTGGTCGTGCCGTTGGGCATCGCCCACTTGGTTACGGCGTCGGTCGAGCATTCTTTTACGCTGCCGTCGCAGTCCTCCATCCAGGTCTCGATAGCTACGGGCTTGCCTGCGACCTTGGCCTGGGCAAACGCTGCCTCGACTTTGGCCTGCCTTGCAGCGGTGCTGGCCCGAGCCTTGGCGACTTTGGCGGCTTCCGTGGCGGCGATTGCGGCAAGGATCTCGTCGCGCCGGGCCTCCGTGATGAACCAGAACATCCCGTCGCAGGGGAGAACCCCGTCGCAGCGGCGATCCATCTCGGTGTACTTATAAGCCACTGGGATCCGCTCGCAGCCGGTGGCGGTAACGTGAGGGTTGCAGGCCTGATAGTCCTTGCGGTACTCGGCGATCCTGGGATCCGGCACCACGCAACAGATAGTGCATTCGCTGTCCCACCGGGCTACCGCGAGCTGGGGTCTCTGGGCCTCTTTCTGGTTCGCAGTCATCTCGGTCATCTCGCGTCTCCCCTTCTCATTCCTCTACCCTGATTATATCATCATCCTTGCCGTTTGCAACAGATATTTGCTTCCACGCGCAGATATATTTTCATCGGTGTCAATCCTCTCCTCTCCCCGATGATATTTGCCACCGCGATTGTTGCAAAGGCAAAGCCCTGCTCAGGGCATGTTTGGATTTCAGACGAGGAGGCAAAAGGGTTGAAAACAACAAAAGCCCTGCTAGATAGGCCTGTTTTTAGCCCTTGTGGGCGGCGCTGCTTTTTGGCAGGTACAATCAGTTAGGGTGCGTGAGAAGTGCCTCTTAAATCGCCTCGTAGCGCGTCCTTTTTTCGGGGCGGGAAACGGAAAGGCCCCCAGCTTTTCAGCCGGGAGCCTGCTTGTATGGGATATTCACAGGCGCCGTACCTAGCGCCGTCAGTCGTCGGTTTCGTTGCACCCTATGCCGCTCACCCTCGGATCGGGGTCGTCTATGTGGAGGTGTTGAGGGCGGCCTCGGGATTCTGGGAGTCCTTGTTGTTCTCAAACCACCGCTTGATTATCGGATGGACACCGCTGGAACCGCCCGCCATGAGGATCGCCGCAGCCAGGATGCCGAATACCGCCCACTGGAACGGGATGGCGAACATCTCGAACAGGTTGAAATTCGCTCCATAGGCGATGACCACTGAATATGCGAGCGCCAGGAGGAGCGTCACGTCACAGCCAAGAACCTTGCGCTTATCGAGGAATGGGAAGACGTGGATCGTGCCCTCCACCAAGCGTTCGACGAGAAAGGCACAGAACAACCAGACGAACAGCCGAACCAGATTTACTTCGCCCATAAGGAACTCCTTTCTTTGGCTAGACGATTGCCTGCTTTACTCTTGCGAGAGTTTCCCATAACCGCCCGACCTCGCCTTTGAGCCCGGCCACCTCCGCCCTGATCGCCGCGAGCTCATCCGGCTTCGTGACCTTCGCCAAGTCCGCCAGGTACTTCAACTGTTCGCTGTCCTGGAAACCATCGAGGAGCCACCAGCTCCAGATCCTAAACCCGCCCGCGTTCGCGATCTCCAGGAAGTCCTTCACGCCGCCCAGGCCCGCGCTGAACTCGCCGATGGGGTGGATGGGCAGGCCGAGCGGCCCGTAGTCCTCCGCCGTGATCTGCAGCATCTCCTCGCGGGAGGCCCTGGTGGTCCTCTGCGCCAGGTCGAAGTAGTCCTGGGGCATCACGACGGAGCAGAAGGCGGAGAACACGTCCGCCGGATAGAAGTTGTGGCTATAACGTAGGTTCCACTGTGGAGCAAACGCAAGCCTGCTCTTAGCGTCCGGGACCTTGCCCAGAATCCTGTCGCCGAAGCGCCTCGCCCAGTCGCGGCCCTCAGGGACCTCCCAATACCCCTCAGCATCGATGACGTAGCCAACGGGGTAGCGGCTCAACACATCTACCACGGCATCGGCCTCTTTGAGGAGGTTGCCGTAGGTATCGCCATACACGTACCCCCAGGCCAGCAGCGGAATACTGAGGCTCGCACACCTCTCCGCTATTTTCGCGAACTTCTCCTGGAAGCCGTACTTGCTATCGTCCGCCGGGTCCCCGTCGTGGTACTTCGCGCATATCCCGTAGCCGGTGTCCTGGGCGGCCGAGATCACCCGGTCAATCCCGCCGCAGTCGGAAGAGTCGAGAACCCAGAGGAACTTGTGGTCGAAGCAGCTAGTCATGGCTCCGCTGCTCCTTCACCTTGCCATTGGTTTTCCGGTACATAGCCAACGAGGTAGTCAGGTTCGCAACGAGCAGCAGGATAGTGGCCCAGAACATTGCTTCCAATGTGCTAACCCTCCTCAGTAGGTCCACGATCTGTTGACCGTGCACCGCTACCTGCCTCATGAGTTCCATGAGCGTTGAGTCTCCCATGGGTAGCCGCCTCCTCCTCAAATAGAGAGACCGCCCTCATGGAGCGGCCTCGTGATGCCTTTGTCTGTGAGAAAGAATCACCCTGTAGTGCAAATCCAAATATGTGATTGCCGCCCAATGAAGTTGAAGGAATTGCAGGAATTGCGGAGAATGCCGCATTCATGGAATTCCGATCAGTCATCATCATAGGCGCGGGCGGTCACGGCAAGGTTGTAGCCGATATTGCTCAGCTCTCTGGTCTCAAAGTCGTCGGGTTCGCCGATGACGTCGTGACGGGCGAACCGCTTCCCGACCTGCCTGTTCTCTATCGAATCGCCGACATTCCCGACGGGTCAACCATCATCTTGGGGATAGGAGACAACCAGGCCCGCCGAAGGATCGCGGAGTCGCTTGCGCCGCGAGTGCTGTTTGCCACCATCATCCACCATACCTGCACAGTCTCGAAGTATGCGACTATCGGCGAGGGTTCAGTGTTGATGCCTGGCGCTGTCGTCAAAGCAGTCACCACAATCGGCAACCACGTCATCCTGAACACCAACTGCGCCATCGGACATGACTGTGTTATAGGCAATTACGTCCACGTCGGGCCGGGTGCCAATGTCTCCGGCAATGTGCAAATCGGAGACGGCGTTCTGATTGGCGTCGGTTCCTGCATCATCCCCGGAGTTCGCATCGGCGCGGGGAGTATCATAGGTGCAGGCAGTGTGGTTGTCCATGACGTCCCTGATGGGGTTACGGCATACGGTGTTCCAGCGACCGTGAAGTGCGTATCTAGCTAAGGAGCCTCGTGAAGCCTCACAGTCAGACGATGTAGCTATAGCTCACGCTGTAGGTGATGCTGTCCGCGTCCGCGTGGTTTACGACTATTCCCCAATTCCGTGGTAACGGTTGACTCACCGCTAAATTTGCCACGGGTGTCGCGCCAGGATACACCGTGAGGACCACTGGATAGGTCGTGACATCGGTAATCGCCGCGCTGGCCAGAATGTAATTCGAGTGGCCGCTGATGAAGTCCGTTTCCCCGATGTTCACGACGATGCTGGGCGTATCGCTTTTGGCCGTCACATTGATGAACACTTTGACGCCGCGGGCGTTGTAGTTCGTCTGGCCTGCGCTAACGGCAACTTCAGTCCTCGCCTGGCTTGCCAGAAGCGTGCCCTCGGCGTTGTTGCGCCACCTGTCCCAGGTCGCGCCGTTGAATCCCATCTTCCCGGCGACAGCGTGAATCCATCCCGCCGCGCCCGTCAAGGCGTCAGCAGGGGCCGCCGAGGATACGCGCACGGCTTGAACGTTTGTCCCGTCCGAGCCAGCCATGAGCCCGCCGTATGTCCCGATTGCCGCGCCGAGCAGTTGGATGTGGCGGGCCAGCCACGCCCTCACGCCGCCCACAGCGGCCTTGACGGTGCTCGCGCCGGAGAGGGCGTCGGCATCCGTAGTCGTGCCGAGAGCCACGTCCTTGCCGTCCTCGGTGCGGGTGTTCAGGGCGTTATCCAGGCCGTGAAGCGGCATGAAAGCCGTGGCGGTGGCGTCCCAGGCTTGAGGCAGGACGTTGCCGTTGGCATCCTTTTTCAGCGTACTGGTCTCTGGAGTCGGCATAGCAAACACACCTTTCTAGTCGAACATGAGTTTGGAAGCGGAAACTAGTGGACTAGGCTTCGACGGCCTTGAGCAGCCTCACGAGGATGTCCTGGTCGTCGGGTCTGAACTTGCCCAAAGTGATCTCCGTATGCGGAGGGCTGGCGAGGGGCCTATGCACCTTGCGCTGGATAGGCATTGCCTCGCTCAGGCCCGCTTCGGCCAGCACGACCCATATCTTCTGGCTGAAGGGAACGCTGGTCGTGAGGGGGATCTTGCCGCTGACCGTGACCTGGTCGTAACCGTGCACCGCCAGCCAGGCCGCGGCTATCGCCGCGCACTCGGCCGCGTCGCCGGCGTCAACGTAGAGTATCCGCTGGATCGCGTCGTCGGGGTCAATACCCGTGAGCGTAGCCGTGCCGCTGACCTCGGGAGAGCTGTTGCGGACGATGACCTTAACCGTCGTCGCGTCCCGGGTGAAGTAGTCCAGCCTGAGGCCTTCCGGGAAGAACCTCAGGTAACTGGCGGTCGGAGGCTCGAACACCCGGTCCCACATGATTGAGACCGTGGGCGCGGTGAGACTCGCTTCCTTGACCACGTACACGATCCAGTCGGTGCCGTCATAGTAGAGATAGTAGAGCACGCCGAACCTTCTCCGCACCTCCTCGAAAGCGTCCAGGGCGCGTTTGCCTATGAGCGACAAGGCCCCGGTATCCCCCAGCGCCGGTATGCCGGTGTTGACCAGCGGCGTGCAGATCGCCGTTACTATCGTCCCGAGCGTCGTCCCCAGGTCGTCGCTGGCGTAATCCGCGACTATGAGCCTATCCGCGAGGATCTGGTCGCCTGAGGAGCAGATGAGCCAGGAGGTCTCAGGCCCAGGCTCCACCTTGAACACCTTGCCGCGCCACCTCTCCGTGTGCGCCGTCACGTCCCGGATGCCCACTTCCACCACCTTATCTAGGTAGGCCATGGCCCCGCCCGGGCCTCCGTGGACCAGCGTGAACTTGAGGTAGTCGATGATCGGCGCGTAGTGGCCATCGGCCTTGGCCGTCATCAGTATGCGTAATCGGTACTTCGTGAATTCCGTGAGGGTGAACGTGTCGCCGTCAGCCAGGGCCATCTCCAAACCCTGCCCCGGCATCTGCGCGGAGGGAGACAGCCAGAGGCCCAAGGTCGTGCCTGCGGGTTCGACGTAGATCATGTCGAAGGTCAGGGTGCCCGGCCCGAAGCCGAACCCGGTGACGTACTCGGCGGCATCCGTGACGAACTCATAACAGACTACCTGGAGAGTCCAGTCAAACGCCTCGGCCGACCAAACCCCGGCCTTCCACGTCCAGCCTTTGCCGTCGTCGTAAGCCGTATCGGTGCGGGTCCAGAAGCCGTTGGCGGTCGTGACCGGGATGATGACGATGGCATACGTCCCGTCGTAGAGAGGCACCGGCGCGGGGAACGTGAACGTGATCCACGCGCCCGCCGTGTTCACCACCTGCGACGGGGAGGTCGCTATGACCGTTGCGGTAGGTTCTCCTGTGCTGTCGCAGGCGCGGAGTTCGACGTAGATAGTGCGGTTCGCCGCGTCAGTGTCCAGGTGCAGCAGGACCTGTTTCAGTAGGCAACCCCCGGCGATGAAGGTCTGCGCCCGCCTGACCGATTCGGTCGTCCAGTACCAGTTGTCCTGGCTGCCGCCGACTAGAGAGAGGTCCACGGGGATGTGCGTACCCGCCGTCGCCGTTGGGTGCAAAGCACCGTTAGCGGTCTGCATGTTCGTGGACGCTATGGCCTTCGCGTCGCTCCACTCGTCGGCGGTGTCCACGAGGTGCTCCATCGTGCCGCCCTTGTTGGACACCTCGATGCGGAACTGGCCCAGCTCGCCGTTAGCCGTCTCCCGGACCTCCATGTCGAAAGCCTTGACCGGGTCGCCGTCTATCTCCAGGCCGTAACTCCCCCAGATAGTCAGCAGGACGTGGACGTGCCAGATGCTGCTGGCCGTGCACCAGGCGTATGCGTCCTTCACCTGGCCGTCGAAGTACCAGGTGCCTATCGCGGGCTCAGCCGGAGGGGTGTACCGGGCCTTCACGGCCTGCGCCACGCCGCCTGCGGGAAACGCAGCCCACGCCGCGCCGGTCCAGTACGTCCAGTTTGCCTGCGAAGCGGAAGTGTCCAGGGTCGTGGGAGCGGCCATGGCCGGGCTGGTCGAATAGCGCAACTTGAAGTGTATCGTCGCGGCGTCTGAGTCAACGTCGGTAGGGGCAACAGCCTCGAAGTAAATCTGGTCGCGCTCCAGGGATGCGCCCGTGGCCGGGTAGTTGAACGCCGGGGCCGCCAGGGTAGGTTGGTAGGTTATAACAATCTTCCGCTCGACGTGGAGCGAACCTTCGATGGCATAGGTCAAGAGGTTACTGCCTGTCGTGAAGCCCGCCAGGTCGAGTTCAGCGCTTTCCACCCCATCCGCCAGGTCGCCTGCGTGGGACGTGGAGGATGCCCCGATGGTCACCGTTGGGTCGTGGGTTACGGCGGTTTTGGTGCCATAGGTTGAGCATCCGACCGATTGATTGCCCACCAAAGTGCAGGTTCCGCGTTCGTGGGCTGCGCTGACTGTCTCTCCAATGTGGCTTGTATAACACGACGGAGCAGCACAGCTTAGCGTCGCTTCGCTGCCAGGCGTAAGAAAAGTCTGGGTATAGTACGTGCCCCAAGGGGCCGTGAGCCAGAGATAAACCCATTGTGCGTCGTCTGTGTCGTTCCGAAGAGTGACCAGGGCAAGGGCCGTATGGTGGCTGAACACGTAGCCCCCAGGCGTTGCGGGTAGAGTCGCCGAACTCACTCCGGTGTCGCTGGCATAAGAAGTAATCGGACCATCCGCACCTCTCCACGTGATATGAGCGCCGTCTATGTTTGTTGAAGCCAGCGCGATGGTCTCTGTGCCTGCGGTATGGAGTAGCGCCCAGCCAGTGTCGTAGGTTTTGCTCATTGTTGCCCAACAACCTCCTGTCAGGCATAAGAGGCTCACCAAGACCGCCCACGCCAGGAATCGCCTCATCGTGGATACCTCCTCACGATGAAGATGATGTCCAATCGCGGCAGATGTCAATAGAGCCTAGCCCCGGTACTCGTTAGATACGGAACCGGATCGCTGGCCGTGAAGAGCATGGTCACTTCATGGTGTCCCGGCCACAGGAACCGCTCGTCCTGAATCGAGCCGCTCGTGTCAGCGTAGTACTGGCCGTCTGTCACCCCAGCATACGCAAGGTAAAGGTAAGCCGAAACATCGGCGTGGCAGACGGCGCGGAGGGCGATCAGGTCAGCGTCCGAGGCCACAGATACGGTGCACCTGATGATGGTGGCTGGCCTGCCCATGTAAAACCTCTCGGTTATGTCCGTGCCGGGGTAGTGCCGAAAGGACTCCGCCGTCGCAGGCGTGATGATGAGGGTGTCCTCTTTCAGGTTCAGGGTGAGGGTGCCGAACATCATCAGACGCCCCTCCTCTGCTGGTTGAACGTGTTGAGGAGATCCGCTACCGCCGCCTGCGCCCCGCGCCTAACGCCGAACTCGTCGGTAGGACCGTAGAACTGGAGGGTCTGGCTGACGGTGGTGGGCCCTATGCTTGACAGCGGGGTGATCGCTTCGGGACCGCGCTCGCCTACCAGGGCCAACGTGGGACGCCAAGCGATGCCGCCGGTGGCATACCCTGGCGGGGGAGCATACTCCTCGGTTTTCCTACCTGGCGGCATCCAAACGCGAGAGGGAAGCAGCGTTTGCATCTTCAAAGCTTCTTCGTACTTGCCCGCTTGGAACAGAGCCTGAATCTTATCGAATACCATCGTTAGCCCAGCGATCTGTTCGGGGGTGAGCGCGTATCCCATTTCCTTCTTCGTGGCCTTAATCTCGTCCTGAAGGTCCCGATAGGCTATCCTGGCGTTTATGAGGTCCAGGGTGAGCTTCCGCGTGCCCTCTGAGGCAGCGCCCTCGGCCAGAGTCATAGTGTCCACCGCGCCAGTCAGTAGGGCAATCGTGTCGCGCACGAGGTCTAACTCGTCGTACTGCTCTTCGAGTTGGGCGTTCAGGGTTTCCATTTTCGATGCGGAAGGCAACAGGCCGCCGGTAAACAGGTCGTACTTGGCCTTCACGATGTCTATCTCGATGCCGACAGCGGAAAGTTTGTCGGCCAGGGCGTCGAGGAAAGCCTCCATGCTCGGCTTACCGGCAGGCGGCTTCTCCGGGCTAGGCGGGACAGCTCCGGCAATCGTCTTCTCCATCGCCGCCATCTCGCCCGCCAACCGCTCTTTGCCAAGCGCACCGCCCAGCCGTATATCTAGTGCGGCAGCGGCACCTTGTTCCCGGTAATGGTTGATCGTCTCGGCAATCTTCTGGCCCACCTGGAAGGCCGCTGCAGATACTACGGCAATGGCAAACAGTTCGGGATTCGCTTTGATTGCAAGCCCCGCCGCTGTGATCCAACCTGCGAGTTTCCCGAAGTTCGTAGCCAAGGCGCCTATGACGGCCACGCCAGGGCCAAGAAGAATCAGCCCGCCAAGAACGGTTTCCAGCGAGCCTTTGGCCGTCGGGCTGAGGTTGACGAATCCATCGGTCAGATCGCCGATCTTCCCAATGAATTTGCCCATGGCGGGAATGACCTTATCTTCGAGATACGGCACTAGTTCCTTTTCCAGGAGCGGCAGGAACCTCTCTGCCAGCTCCATCCCGGCCATCGCTAGTCGCTGTTTGAGTGCATCCATCTTGTCGTTGAAGTCCGCGAGCGCCTTAATCGTCCCTGGGCTTACCAGGCCCAGCCTGTGCGCTTCGGCTGTGAAGGCTTCAATGCCTGCCGCGCCTGCGTCGAGCATGGGGATGAGCTCTTTCGCCCGGGTCCCGAAAATCTGCATAAGCCGGTCGTTCCGGTCAACTCCGGGTGACATCTCGGCCAGCGCCTTGATGGTCTCAGGGAGGATGTCGTTCATGTCCCGGAAGGTGTCGTCAGCGTTCTTGGTCTGGATTCTGAGGCGGCTGAACGCCTCAGCTATCTCCGAGCCTTCCTTGTCCGCGTCCACCATGTTCCGGGTCATGGTCGCCACGGCCATGGTGATGGCCTCGAAGGTCGTGTTGGTCTGCGAGGCGACGTACCGCATCTCCTGGAGCCGTCCCACGCTGAGGCCCGTCTGCTTCGACATGGCCTCCAGCGCTGCCGCCGCCGCAGCCGATTTGGTGACCAGGGCCAGTATCGCCGTACCCGCGCCAAGTATGGGCAAGGTGAGGCCCTTGGTCAGGGCGGCCCCGGCGGCGGTCATGGACTTGCCCATCTCTTCGAGGCTTTTCCCGGCGGTGGCGATCTTCGCGCTGACCGTCGCCATGGCGTTGTCGAACTCGGCGTACTTGGCCGCGAGGACGACGTAAATCTTCTTGAGCTCCGTCTATGTCACCCCGCCTTCTTGGCGAGCGTCAAGAGTTCCTTGAGGCTCATTTTCCGGGGAGGCGGGCCTTGTGCTTCCTTCTCCGCAAGGGAGACGACCGCTGCCTCATCTATCCAGAAGCGCAGCGCGCCGCCCCAGAGGTACTCGGACGGCGCCTTGTGCCAGTATTGCCCTACCAGCGCGACTCTTTGGAACTCGTCACTTCTGGCGAAAGGAGGCGAGGGCCTCCAGATCCCCCAGGTTCCCGAGAACGTGGTTCGCTATCGCCAGCTCCTGCTCAAGCGTCAGCGGATGAATTGCCGCGATCTGGTCGTATGTGGGTTCAACGAGCATCTCTTGAGCAATGAGGTCGAGGAAGCCCAGGAACGCATCGGCACCCTTCTCATCGATTGCGACGCCCGCCTCGCGCTCCAGGTCCTCGGCCTTCGCTCCGGTTTTGGCCTGTTCTCGGATGCTACCGATGAGGGGGTTCACGAGTCCGGCGGCCAGGAGCCGCGGGGTTAATCGGAGCACGGGCTGCACCGCCACGTTGATGGTCGTCCCTGGCCTGAACCCCGGTATCTCGATGATGTCAGGCTCCGCCTGCGCCCTGATCTCGTCTATTGGCGTGACTTTCATGTCAACTCTCCTTCTAGGTGATCGCCACCGCGGTCTCGTTCATGATTATAGCCATGAGCCGGTGCTTTGCGGAGACGGTCCCGGTGGTGTGTATGAACCGGATGGTCGCCGTGATCTTGGCGAAGTCGCCCGAGTTGTCGGCCATCTCCCAGTCCGCCCCGGCCTGGAGCTTGCCCTTGTAGAAAACCACGTGGACGTCGCCTACATCGGCGTATGTCGCCTGTCCCTCGATCTTCACGTACTCGGCATCGTCTGCCGACGACAGGTCGTAAGTCTGGATCTCGTTCGGCGTGGTGCCCGTGTTCGCGACCGTGCCGCCCATGAGCATGTCGAGGATGTTCAGCGGGATCTTGGCGTTGGTAAGTTTGAGATCAACGTAGTCCGCGTGGGAGTAGAGGTCGATTATCACGCTGTCCCCGCGCAGTTCCTTGGTGATGAAGTGCGGAGCTACCCCCAGGCTGAGGACGCCCGGGATGTCCACCGGCGAGCCGTAGGTCGGGGAGCCTCCCGCGGTATCCGCCGACTGCAAGAACACTTTGGCGTCAGCCAACTCGAAAACCTTGGTTTCGGTTGTGAGAGCCATGTCTTTCGCCTCCTGTTAGCCTGTGTTCACAAATTGAATGGCCGCCACCGTCACGCTTGCCACCTGGTCATAACCCACGTTGACGTAGTTCGAGGAGTCGTTGAACCTCTTCGGATTGAACGGCCCGATCATCTTGTCGCCGCTCGTCTTGACCACGGTGACTGAAACATCGTGCATGGAACCCTGGTCGCACGCTGTCGGCGAATCGACTGTCACCGCGCAGTTCGAACCGCCGCCTGCGTTCTTCACCTGGAGGAACGTCCTGCCATCATTCGTGAAGTAGTTGCCCGCCGCCGCAGCAGCCGCATACGAGGGCGTTGTGCCCGCGATGGCGATCACCTGCACCGTCAGAGCCGTAGCCATGATCCTCTACCTCCCTTAACCCGTATTCACGAACTGGATCGCCGCCACCGTGATGCCGGTCACCTGGCTGTAGGTCGCCGTGACTTTGCCCGCCGAGCTGTTGAACCTCTTCGGGTTGAACGGGCCGATCATCTTGTCGCCCGTGGTGGCCCCGACAGTCACCGTGACGTCGTGAGCCTCGCCCTGGTCGCAGAGCGTGGGCGAGTCGACGGTCACCGTAGTCGAGGCGCCGGAGTTCTTCACCTGGAGAAAGGTCCTGCCGTCGTTCACGAAATCATTCCCGTCCGCAGCAGCCGCGCCGTAGGTCGGCGTAATCCCGGTAACGGCCATCACCTGCACCGTGAGAGTCACAATTGACACAAGCCTCAGCCTCCTTCGTCAGTCTCGCGTAGTCACGAGTTCAAGGTTGAACACCCAAAACCACCTGCCGTTCTGATCCTGGCCCATGAGTTCCGGGGGTTGCATCGCCTTGCAACTCGCTCGCCTGCCGCCGGGGAGGACGAGGCACCTAGCCCCCGGCTTATCCAGGAGGTTGAACACGCTCCAGGCCTTGGCGTAACCCGTGTCGTATCCCGAGTGCCTCACCCTGACCTGCACCGTGCGGCGGAGGTCCTGGAGCTGCGAGTAGGAGCCGGGACCTGCGGTGTCGTAGAGGACCACCACGTCCGCCGGTTCGTCGGGCTGCCGGTCGAGGAAGATGTCAGCGGCTACCGTGCCCAGCCCGTGGTCGTGCAAATGCTGGCCCAGGTCGTCCAGTAGAGACACGTCATTTGCCCCCCGTCACCTTTTCGTCCACTCGTGCGGCTATCCGCTCCGCCATGCCCTGCATCCTGGCGTTCATCGGTCGCTCAAGATACTTGCTGCCCTTGTAACCCGGGTGACTCACTTTCTTGCCCAGGATGACGTAGTAGCCGTCCTTCGATAGGCTGGGCAGTTGGCCGGAGCCGTAGGGGTTCGGGGTCTTGCGGCCCCCGCGCCTCCAGCGGCCTTCGGGCACGGCCAAGACTTGCGCCGCCACCGGCCTGATCTCGTGAGGAGCGAAGCCTTCGTGGACCAGCACCGCATAAGGAGCCGCCACGCCGCCGTATCCCACTTCGACGGTGGCGGTCGCTTCGTCAGGCTTCACATAGCCGGAGTTCTTGAGGGCGGCAACGTCCGTGTTGCCCACGTTGACTTCCTTCTTCGAGTCCGTCATCAGAAGTTCGGCTTCCTCGACCAGCGCCGAGAACGTCTCGCGAGGATACGCCTTCGCCAACTCCTTGAGCTGGGCTTGCAGCTCTTCCATGCCCTCGACCCTGACCTCGAACTTGCCCATCAGGTGAAGACCTCCACGTAGTAGGTCTCGCCCTTTTCGTCCGGCATCACCGTCGCCGAGATGATGGGCGGCTGGGTGCCGTCAGGCAGGGTCAGCCTGGCGTTCACCAGGTTCTGCGTCGTGGTGAAGCGGCTGGCAAGGATCGTGCCGTTGAGGTAGACCTGTACCGTGCTCACCCGTTCCTCGCCCTTCGAGTCCCTCACCATGCGGTTTCTCTGCACGACCCGGGCCATCTCCCGGAAGGGCTGGCCGTAGGTAGGTTCGGCGTGTGCGTTCATGCCCGTGCGCGGCTCCAGGATGACCTCCTGCTGGAACCATTCGAGGAAATCCTGCTCTACTCCGGTAGACATTCGCCCCTTCCCCCCGTCGCTACGCTTCCGGTTCTTCCGTCGCGGCCTGCTCCATCATGGCCTTCTTGAAGAGCGGGTCGCCCTGGTCGGCGGTCGTCGGGCCGCAGACCGCACCGGCCTGCTGCATGAGGTCCACGGCCAACTGCCGGTACGAAGCGACCTTCTGGCTAAGGCTGATCCTGAGGTCGCCGATGGACTTGTCGGCCAGGCGCGAGAACTTGGCTGCGATAGCCGAGGCCGCTTTGCTCGCCGTGACCGTGACGTTGATCCACGCTGCCAGGAGGTATGCGATCTCCAGGTCGGTCAGGAGCTGGTCGTCCGTGTCGGTGTCGCCAACCATGAACCTAACTTCATCCCTGGTGGAGGTCGCAGGGTCGGTGTACGTCCAAGTCATTTCCGCTCACCACCTAGAAAGACGCCCCAGCGTACTGGGTCGAGAGTTTCCCGTTGTCGCCAGCCCCGGCGGGCTGAACCTGAATCTTGAGGTTCGTGTAATAGGCCGTGACGGACTTCGTGGTCGGGGCCGCCGCCGCAGTCAGAAGGAAGGACGCCTCGACCTCGTGCGGGTATGTCGCCCCGCCGTCCATGCTGCCCAGGATTTTGGCGTTGAGGTTGTGGGTTGTAGCCGCAAATGAGAACGCTTTGGTCTTGAGGAGCATGCAATCCCAGGTCCCCGCGTCCGCCCATGTATCCGCGACGGTCGTGTAGTCGACGAAAGCGTCGTACAGAGCCACCAGAGGGCGTGTGCTGAGCCGTTGCTCGCCCATGTCATATCTCTCCTCTCTCCTACTGCACCGGAGCCGCTGGCTTCTCGCCCTCGTCAGCGATGAACGGCAGCAGCGCAACCATGTCCACCGGGCTGATCTCCGCCTTGTCGCCCAACTGCTCCAGGGTGAGCGGCCTGAACTCGAAGGCTACTTCGGTGCTCGCCAGGTCCTGGTATCCCTTGCCGAAGGCATCCTTGTCCGCCTCGGGGATGTTCTCGACATCGTACTGGTAGTCGCCCCGGTAGTCCTTGCCGCAGACGATCCTCGCGCCCGCCTCGTCGATGCGGAACCTCACCGGAGTCCCGTCCTCGGCTTTCAGGGAATACTCCTCCAGGAGCCTGAGCCTGGCGGTCTGGAAGTCCTGGAGCTCGCGCTGCGCCCTGGCTAGGAACTTCCCCAGCCAGTAGGCTGATTTGATAGGCAGCTTCTGGGTCAGGATGCCCTGGAGCGAGGAAACGGTGGTCTGGAGATCGCCTAGCTTGAATATCATCCTTCGGTCATCCTCCTTGGATTGCAAAGAGAGGGGAGGCCCCTTTCGGAGTCTCCCCGGTTGAGTTACGCCACGCTGTTGCATATGATGGCGTATGCTACGCCGTCGATGTCCACCTTCAAGTACCTCTTGGTGGTGCCCGTCGGTTCAGCAGCGACCAGCATATCCCTGGCACCGCCGGGTTGGATGGTGAGGAAGTTGTCCGGCAAATTGATGCCCTGGAAGTAGATGCCGGTCTTCGCCACGCCCAATTCCTGCAAGGCGCACACGATAAACGCGTCGAGGCCCGTGCCCTTCGTGGTATTGAACTTGTGCAGGAATATGTTCGAGAAGTAGTCGGTCGCGCCCAGTTCCTTCATGTCCACGACCAGCCCGCTGACCAGGTTGGTCGCCAGGTTGGGGCTGCCACTCAGGGGCATGCGGATGTACATGCCGTTGATGTTGCCCGTCCCGGCCACCGTGACCTGATCCAGGATGCCGTTGAACCGCGTCGACGCGCCGCCGGTCCTGCTGCCGCCAGCGGTTACGAGAAGGGAGACCGCGTTCCCGACGCCAGTGCCGAACGTGGTGCTGTCGGTCAGGGTGATCCCCAGGCCGTTGTCAGCATCCGTGCCCGCTATGGTGCCGAGGGCCAGGTCAAGTGCCCCTGCCGCGCTGTTGTTGAGGGTCGCCGCATTACGGAACCTCACGTCAGCCGTCGGGGTCCCCATGCCGTTGAGGTCGATGCCGTAAGTCCAGTTGCCTGCTGAGGGTGCCAGCACACGCACGCCCGAAGCGACCCCTGTGATGGTGCCGCCCAGGTTCCCGCTTACCGAGACACCGGCAGCCTGAGAACTTGCTGCCAGAGTGCTGCCGGATGCCAGATCCAGCGAGGCGTGCAAGGCTGATACGATTGCTCGCGCACCGGCGCTGTTGTCAATGGTCACTCCCGTAGGTATCAGGAAATGAGCCCAGACACCCGACAGGTTGCCGATGCCCGTGTAGTTGGCATATACCCACTGCGAGGCGTGCAAGGCACTGGCAGACACGGCGATCCCGCCAGCGACGACCTTGGTTAGGATGTGCCGGACCATGACGGATTCAGTAGAACCTGCGGTCATGGCCACCCCGCCGTCATCGGCGAAGAAACCCGAACCCTGATAGTTCGTGGCGTTGAGGGCCACGCCGCTGCCAGACGCGGTAGCGGAACTGCCGACGCGGATGCCCCGCGTGACCGTGGCCGGAAGGACGATACCCGTACCATCGACCCGGAAGACCTCGGCGATAGTCGCGCCGCCAGTGACCGTCTCGACCGTGAAGGCTCCAGCTTCCGCGCCCGCAGTAACGCCCGTCATCAGGGCCTTGAGATTGACGACCGCCTTCTGCGCGGGAGTCGTATTCATCCCCGAAGCGATGAGCTGCCAGATCACGTCGTTGGCTGAACAAACTGCCGCTGCGCGGGCCTTCGTCGCGGTCCAGGTCACGCCGGTCGCGTCAACTTCGATGTTCTTCGAGGCTATGTCGCCGAGAGAGTTGACGCTGAACCTGGTGGCAGCAGCCGAGTCGGTGACTATGAAA
>OFOA01000003.1_pt1 | contig 30774 bp, 38 predicted proteins | sample 1542231 | NCBI WGS metagenome assembly OFOA01 (sample SAMN04958514, study PRJEB24370) | sediment metagenome | isolation source: lake sediment | place: USA: Lake Hill lake, St. Paul Island, Alaska | collected 2013
ATGCGCCCGATCCCGAGAAAGCTTTAGACAAAGCCCTTAAGGTCGTGATAGCAGCCAGCAAAAAAGGGCTCTACAGCGATTGGGTTTTATTGAGAGAAGTGGACACACAGAGCGCCGTGCAGTGTCTCGAAGCTCTCGGCTATCTCGTCGAGATCACGAAAGCCGATCAGCAGGATGAGAACCTTCTCATCAAAATCTCTTGGGGCCTCGCCTGATCTTTGCTAAAAAATAGGTCTGTTCAGTGTACAGGGTACTATTTAATCCGCTCTCTTGTCTTGCAACCTTGTGTATTGAATGGATAATTCGGTGGCCGGGGGTTGTCCCCGGTCATTGTTATTTCCACCAAAAGCGGCTGTTCGGATCAAGGCACGCGATCATTGCGCCGACTTTGGACCCTTTGCAGTAGCCGACCCAGAATCCGATCCAAAATAGCCCTAGACCTACGCCCACGGCACAGGCCAATGCGGCTTTTATGTCCATCCTTTTGCCCCATCGTGAGGCTTGACAGCGTCCTGGAGCCAAGCTTGCCGCGCCTGCTCATATCTATATTGCTCCATGTCACCTTCAATCACTCGTCGCGTCATCACCGGGCCGTCATCAAATAAAGCAAAATCAAACGAGCTGCGCCGCTCGTCGTCTTTTTTGATGTTGTCTTGAAGTTTTTTTAAAACCAGTCTTGTTATTTCTTGCATTTTGCACCTACATATGATGACGTCAAAAGAGCAAATATCTATCAAATTAGACGTCAATCGTACAGCGTTTTGCCCTTCTTTGGCTACACGCCAAAGTTTGCAAATAAAGTCAGGCCGGGGATTAAAAACCCCCGGTCTGATGACATCTTAAAACGGGATCTATGGGCACATTCTACAAAAACACAACCCGAGAATTCCCTCACGCCTGCCTTGTGCTTTGTCTTTTTAAATACGGATTTAAAGAGCAAGACAGTGTGATGATCAGTGTGAATAAAAGTTCGGAGATTCTCGCCGAATTTGAAAAGCATTGCAAGATCCTGGGACGGCGAAAGCCCGTCCTGATGCTGTATTTACCGCAAAACGGGCGCGGGAGTTTTTCATATCATGATTAAGAAGAAAGTTGGGCGTCCCGGCAAAGTTTACACCGAGCAAGAGATTGCCATGATCGGGCGCTATGCTGGTCTTGGAGCCAACATGAAACAAATGGCATATCTGGCCGGAAGAAAAAACGCCGATTATTTCGGTGAAGATCTAAATAAATTCCCAGCGCTCAGAGAAGCCATTGAGCTTGGACGGGCATCGGCTGCGATCGCTGTCATGAGTACAGCTTACGAGATGGCTGTCTCAGGCAATCACCCCGCGATGACAGCGTTTTGGTTAAAAACACGCTGCAATTGGCGCGAAGCAAAAGAGCCTCTTCCTGAAGACGCGGACAAAGACGCCAAGATTAAAGCGCTGCCGACATCCGAGCTGATTGCTCTTGTCAAATCCAAGGTGGGATGATGCTCGACGAGATTATCATCAGGGATGCCACGACCGATGACATGCCGTTCTTTTTTAATAGCATGTTGCACCACTACAAGCATTCCAGCCCGCATACCCGCTTGATCGCGGATAGTGTCTATTACAAAGACCTGCACGCCATCATCACTCGTCTCACTCAACGCAAGGGCCATGTCCTCAAATTTGTGGCTTTGAAAGAAGATCCGACGGTTGTGATTGCGTATATCTGGGCCAATCAATACCCCGAGTGCGTTCATTACATTTATGTCAAACGGGCGTTCCGCAAGATGGGTTTGGCCAAGCTGCTTTATGAAGCAGTTTTCAAAGATATCCCCAAAGTATCGTATACATTCCTGACCTATGATGCCGGTTCCATTACGCAAAAATACAAACAGTTAGTCTACAATCCCTATCTATTGGATCGGAATATATGGCGGAGTTACCAGAGCCTATTAGACGACGACCTGGAAGACCTAAAAAGACTGTGATGGAGTCCGACATGGCAGAAGTTTTCAGTAGTGAAGCCGAGGAGCCTGTCAAGAGATCACGCGGACGGCAAGTTCAGCGCGTGCAATTTCATACGGGCGTGCAGATCGGCACGGTGGTCCGCATCAGTCTTGATACGGACCGGGACAAAATGGATATGTGCCTTGTCGAGCATGGCGTTTTTATCACAACCCCTACGGGTGACGAATACCTCGTCGGTATGCCCGGCGTATTATGGATGAAACTGAAATGAAAACTTGTTACCGCCTCGAACTGAACTGGGAACATCGCATTGTCATCCGCGAGCCCGAGGGTCAACTGGATTACGAAGTCCATCATGAGCACAGAGGCGGCAAGCGCTTTGTATGCAGGTCTGATTTTAAAGACTGTATGGTCTTTGCTTTAGACTATGCTAAAAAACTTGTAGAAAATGATTTTAAATGAATCTGACAGATGAACAGCTGCGAGTGGCTCTTGAAGAAATTGCTAAACGACCTGCTGTATTTTCTCCAGAAGCGTTTTGCTTTCCAGAGCAGATTGCATTTATACGAGATCAAGCCACGTATAAAACAGCTGTCTGTTCGCGAAGAGCGGGCAAAACTATTGCTTGTGCGGTCGATCTTATTGACACAGCGCTGCAAAAGCCTAAATGTGCATCGTTGTACATTACGCTATCCCGATTGAACGCCAAGAGGATTATTTGGTCTGAGATCCTCGATATCAACCGCAAGCACGAGCTGGGTGGTGTTCCGAATGAAACGGAGCTTTCGATCAAATTTAAAAATGATCACATCATCTACTTTTCAGGCGCAAAAGATAAAACAGAAGTCGAAAAGTACCGGGGCTTTCCTCTGGTCAAAGTGTACATTGATGAAGCGCAAGCATTCCGTCCCTACATAGAAAGTCTCGTCGATGATGTACTTTCAAAATCTCTATTCGACTATGACGGGACACTTTGCCTTATCGGCACTCCTAGTCCTGTTCCAGTGGGTTATTTTTACAACAGTAGTCAGTCTGCTAATTGGTCGCATCATGGATGGACCATGCTCCAAAACCCCTGGCTTGAAAAAAAGTCCGGAAAAAAACCCATGGACCTCATCCTAAGAGATTGCAAAAGGATGGGAGTCCTTCCGTCTGATCCCAAAATTCAGCGCGAATGTTTTGGGAAATGGGTCACGGACAGCAATAGTCTTGTATTTAAATATGAAGAAGTCCGGAACCATTTCGATAAATTTGAGCCCAAAAATGCCCAGTATGTGATCGGCGTCGACCTTGGTTACAATGATGCGGATGCGATTGCCGTGATCGGATGGAATCAGGCTTACCATTATCCTGGATCGACCGAACGCCCTTCAGCCACCCATCTCATTTACGAAAAAGCCATTACCAAGCAAGGCGTCACCGAGCTCGCTGGGCAGCTAGATAATCTCGTCAAAAAATATAACCCAGTCGCCCTGGTCATGGATGCCGGGGGTCTTGGTAAAAAGATTGTCGAGGAGCTCAAAAGGCGCTACGGCCTGCCCATCAAAGCCGCCGAGAAGTCTCGAAAGTTTGAATACATCGAGCTTCTCAACGATGCTCTAAGAACGGGTGCTTTCCTAGCCAAGTCGGACGGCCTTTTTGCCAATGATAGCAAATTAGTCGAATGGGATAAGTCCAAGCATTCAGGCGACCGCATGTATGTGAGTGATGCCTATCACTCTGACATTGCCGACGCTGTGTTGTACGCCTTCCGGGAAAGCTTGCATTGGGTCAGTGAGACCATAGACCAACCCATCGCAAAATACGGCACCGACGCATGGGTAAAAGAGCAAGAACGGCAAATACTCGAACAGCTCGAACATGAATTGCGGGAAAACGGCGATGACGAATTCCTTGAGCCACAAGGCTTTGACGACTAAAGACGTCGAAAATCTAGCGGAAGTAGCACGGCGTTTACGCATGAAAAAAGTAACCCTAATCAATGGGTCTACTTTTTCTAAGATTATTTTAGAAATGCAGGATCAAGAAAAACCCCTATCGAGCCCTGTGAGCGAAGAACCAACCGACAAGGTTCGCGTACCGACAGAGGATGAGCTATTATACTGGTCAACATCATACGAGCCTGACATCCATACAAGTAAGCCGGAGTAGATCCATATGCCGATCGACTACACTTCTTTCAATCGCGGAGAGCAACCCCAACCCGTGGATCACGGGAAGAAATGGTGGTTACTCAAAGACTATGAAATGGCTCAAGCGATTGTAGGGACTGTGACGAGTCTGGCAAATGGAGACGCCAAGAGGCAGACGCAATATCAAATCTCGGCGCGTCTTTACGGCAATACGAACATTATGGGAATCAACGGCCTTAGTTTTTCTAAGATCCAATCCACCCAAGCGACCCTAAAAGACAGGGTCAGCTACAACATCATCCAAAGCTGCGTGGATACTTTGGTTTCGAAGATCAGTAAAAATAAACCAAAGCCCAGCTTCATCACGTCTGGAGCTACTTGGAAAGTACAAAGGAAAGCAAAACAGCTAGACAAGTTTGTTGATGGGATTTTCTATGAAAATGAAATCTATAGACTTGGTCCTAAGCTTTTTAGAGACAGCCTGGTTTTTGGTTCAGGTGTCATACATGTTTTTGAGCACGAAGGTCGATGCAAGTTTGAACGTGTTATTCCTTCGGAACTCTATGTCGACCAGATGGAAAGCTTCTATGGTTACCCAAGGCAGATGCACCGCGTCAAAAACGTCGACCGAGGTGTTCTTGCAGCGCTCTACCCCGAGCACGAGAAGCTGATTCTTGCAGCCAATGCGGCGACGATTGATATCACCGGCACGTACCAAAATATCGCCGATCAAGTGACGGTGTGTGAATCCTGGCATCTGCCTAGCGGCAAAGATGCAAAAGACGGATTGCACGTGATTGCGATCGACAACGCCATCCTCTTTCAAGAAGAATACACCAAAGCTTATTTCCCATTCGCTTTTATGCAGTGGTCGGATCGTCTCTACGGCTTTTGGGGACAAGGGTTGGCCGAGCAGATTCAAAACATTCAATTAGAAGTTAATAAACTGCTTTGGGTCATTCAAAGATCCATGCATATGGCCGGCACTTTTAAAGTCTTTTTAGAACATGGATCCAAGATTGTAAAAGAGCATATCTCCAATGATATAGGGGTGTTAGTCAATTATACGGGTACCCCTCCGCAATATGTATCACCCCCGATTGTTCCTCCAGAAATCTATGCTCATTTGCAGACGCTCAAGATGCAGGCGTTCGAGCAAGCAGGGATCAGTCAGCTGTCGGCCACGAGCCAAAAGCCTTCAGGACTTAATAGCGGCAAGGCTCTTCGGGAATACAACGACATCGAGACTGAAAGATTTATGTCCGTCGGCCATGAATACGAAGACTTTTATTTGCGTGTTGCCAAACTGGCTATTCGCTGTGTGCAAGATATCTATTCGCGCGATAAATCGTACCGCGTATTTACCCCTGGCAAGAAGTTTCTTGACCAACTTGATTGGAAGTCGATCCATTTACACGACGACGAATACACGATGAAAGTCTACCCTGTGTCGAAGCTTCCGACCGATCCCGCGGGCCAGCTGCAAACGATTACAGAATACATCCAAGCGGGTTTTATTAGTCCTCGGGCGGGCCGCCGTCTTTTGGATTTTCCTGACTTGGAACGTGCTGAAGATTTAGGCAACGCGCAAGAGGAATGGCTGCACAAAGTCATCGAGGACATGATCGACAACGGAACGGTATACCATCCTGAACCCGATGATGATCTAGTCCTAGCTCGTGAGCTTGCTTTGCAATACTTGCCGTTTGCCAAGACGCAGGGCGCACCCGAAGAAAACATTCAGCTGCTGCGTGATTTTGTCTCCGAGATTGATCAGCTCGCCCAGATTGCCATCGCTGCATCTCAACCGCCGATGGAAGCCCAGGCACCCGCAATTCCGATGGCTCCCAGTGAATTAGTTCCGAACGTTGCATAAGGAAAGATCATGGAAGGTCTAGAAACCCCAGTTGAAGCGACACAAGAGACGACCGAAGAACAAGCGCCTGCTCCCCAGGAGAGAGTCAGCGATAGGTTCTCATTCCTGGCTAAAAAAGAAGCCGGTATTGTCAGGCAACGGCAAGAATTAAAATCACAAATGCAATCGATCGCGGCACAGAAAGCTGAAATGGATCAATTGCGTCAACAGCTCGACCAAGCCAACCAGCGCAAAGGGTCTTACAAGACAAATCCCCTCGCTGTACTGGAAGACCATGGCCTTAGCTATAAAGAGCTGACCGACTATATTTTAAATAATAATACAGTCAGCACCGAAAGCCAGATTAAAGCTATCCAAGAAAAATTAGAAGAGTCTGAAAAACGCCGGGAGCTTGACCGGAGAGAATCCCTAGAGCGTGAGCAGCAAAGAGCTGCAGCCCATGAGGCTCAAGTTATTCAAGAGTTTAAAGGTGAAATAGGATCCTATTTACAAAGAGAGTCTGATAAATTTGAGCTCACCAATTTGTATGATTCAGCGGATCTAGTGTATGATACGGTGGAAGAATATTTTGCAAAAACGAATAAAGTATTGTCCATCCCTGAAGCCTGCGATCTAGTCGAAGCTTATCTAGAAAAACAGGTTGAAAAATCCCTTGCGACTAAAAAACTTTCGTCGAAAGTCCAGAGAACGCAAGACCCGAATGCAACCCCCAAGCCCTCCGCGACGTCACGCACACTGTCCAATCAACAATACACGTCAAGCTCGCCTACTCTCGTTTCTTCACCTCGTGTCGAAAACGATAGAATTGCGAGAGCCATGGCTGCATTAGATCAATAAACTAAAAGGGAAATACTATGCCTACCGTTGGACCTTATTTAAACCTAACAGCAATGAACTCCGCCCTCAAAGAACTCTATGATGGCCAGGTCGTAGAGAATCTTGTTTATAGCGATAACCCTTTTCTTGCGATGGTTCCTAAGAAAACGGACTTCGGCGGAAAATACAAACCAATCCCTATTATTACTGGAGTCTCCCAAGGCCGTTCTTCAACATTTAGCAACGCACAAGGGAACCAATCCCCTGTGCAGATTCAAAGTTTCTTGCTGACTCGTGTTTCCGATTACTCAATCGCTACGATTGATAACCAAACGATGCTCGCCTCCCGTACCGATAAAATGTCCTTCCTCGAAGGCGCAAAACTTGTCATTGACGGCGCTTTCCGCTCTGTCACCAACTCTCTTGCATCTGCGCTGTTTCGTTCTGGTACTGGGTCTATCGGCCAAGTGTCTGCTATTAGCACCGGCGTGATTACTCTTAGCAACCCGGCTGATGTGGTTCAATTTGAAGTCAACCAAATCCTCCAGGCTAATGCCACCGACGGCGGCGCATCACCCCGCGCTGCTCTTGGCTACGTTATTGCTGTGAACCGTGCTCTCGGCACCGTCACTGTTTCAGCCACCGCTCTCGGCGGTTCTGCTGGTTCGCCTGCATCGTGGGCCGCTTCTGACTATCTTCTTGTTCAAGGTGATAACAACCTAAAGCTCAAAGGCTTGGAAGCATGGCTTCCTAAAACGGCACCCAGCGCCGGTGACTCGTTCTACGGCGTCGACCGCTCCCAAGACGTCACGCGTCTTGCCGGCGTCCGATACGATGGATCCGCACAATCAATTGAAGAAGCCTTAATTGATTCCTCCAGCCTTGTGGCACGAGAGGGCGGCAAGCCTTCCATCTGTATCACAAGCTTTGCAACCTATGCCGCTCTGGAAAAATCTTTGGGTTCCAAAGTCACCTACACCGATTTGCGTGGACCTGCTGAAATTGCGTTCCGCGGTATCATGGTGAACGGCGCAAATAGCATGATTAAGGTGTTCCCTGATCGTAACTGTCAGGCTCAAACCGGCTATTTGCTGCAACCAGAAACCTGGACACTAAACAGCCTAGGCGATGCTCCTCAAGTGCTAAGGTACGGGGATGGTTTGGAAATGTTGAGGGTCAGTAATGCGGACGCGGGAGAGGTTAGAATTGGCTATTACGCCGGGCTCTCTTGCAATGCACCTGGTTTTAACTGCAACGTGACGTTCTCCGCGTAATTAAACAAAAAAAGAAGGTACACCTTTTGCGAGGTGTGCCTTTTTTTCTAAAAAGGAATTTTTATCATGGCCAATAGACGCTTTGAGCAATTTACATTCGGCCTAGAGCATTACCCCGTCCAGCTTTACGGTTCGTTTGCAATCGGTGCAACCGGTGCCGTCAGTCTTGTAAGAGGTTCCGGCATTGCAAGCGTGACCCGTCTTGCAGTGGGGACTTACCAGATTAAATTGGAAGATAACTATTATCGGTTTTTAAATTTGCAGGCACTTTTTGAAATGCCTGTCACAGGCTCCGATGTGGCCGCCACAGCAATGGTTGCAGGGACGACGTATGAAATTACCGCTCTTGGTACTACAAATTTTGCCCTCTATGGTGTGGCCGCTGGTGTTGCTCCCGCCGTCGGGGTGGCTTTTGTCGCCACCGCTGTGGGTCTCGGAACGGGCACGGTCAAAGCTGTGGCCGCCTCGGGCATCTACGGGGTGCAAGTGATCGGCAACCCGCAATTGATGGATCAGCCATCCGTGAAAGGTGCCGTCATTCTTATTCGGACGATGAACAACGCCGGAGCCGCAACGGACCCTGTTGACGGCACAGTGATGAACCTTCAAATCAATGTGCGAAACTCGGGCGTCAAATCGAAAGGCGAATAAGTATGATTATCCCTGATAAAAAAAAGGCTGCTACCGTCATTGTCTCGATGATGGGAAAAGGGCCAGATGAGCCAGAGGAAAAGGAAGAGGGTGGTGACGACGAAGAGTGTCACGCTCTCGGCCAAGATCTTCTTGATGCAATGAGTGGCAAAGATGCGATGGGCGCGTATAATGCTCTTAAAGCTATTTTTCTAAAAATCGACTCGGAGCCCCACGAGGAATACCAAGAAGAAGAAGAAGAAGAAGAATATTAGTTGCTAGTGCGCGCATGTTTCATATTGCCAGGGTGTAATTGCTATGCCCTGGCATTTTTTTTATATGAGGGTCCGCCATGGCTACCACGATGACTTTGCTAGAGCTGCGCACAGCTGCTAGACAAAGAGCAGATATGGTTAATAGTCAGTTTGTCACTGACACTGAATTCAATAGCTACATCAATCAATCATACTTTGAGCTGTATGATTTATTGATATCAAAATATGGTGATAATTATTATGTCGCGCCTGCTTACACGATTACAACAGACGGCACAACAGATCAGTACGCCCTACCTACAAGCCCTGCGTTTTACAAGCTCCTGGGTGTGGATTTGGCTCTCTCTGGTACCGCAGATAGCTTTGTGACGATTCGGCCTTTTGAATTTATTGACAGGAATCGCTACGCTGTCCCCAACTTCCAATCGTTTTACGGCCTGACAAACTTGCGCTATAGGATCAACGGGGACAAGCTATGGTTTACGCCGATCCCGGCTTCGGGTCAGCGCATAAGAATTTGGTACATTCCGCGCATGACAACCTTGGCGGTAGATGCGGATACGGTGGAGGGTGTATCGGGGTGGACCGAATACATCATTGTCGACGCTGCGATTAAGGCGATGCAAAAAGAAGAGTCCGACGTATCGGCTCTTATGGCGCAAAAGCAGCAGCTCATCGTGCGGATCAATGCCATGGCTGAGTCGAGAGATGCGGGCTCTCCTGCCAAAGTGTCGGATAACTTGTATGCCGACTTCTGGTTTCCCACCGGTTCAGGGTCTGGAACCAACTGGGGTACGTATTAATGATTAAGGGATTTGCAAAACTTCAGACATCGGACCGGGTGCTCGGTCAGATTCAAGACAATATTTCTCTAGCCCTTAATCAGCTAATAGTGGAATTTCGCCCCCCTGCTGGGAGTATTCTAGCTTTTGCTGGCAGTAAAACACCTGACAGCTATTTGCCGTGTGACGGGTCCCAATATCTGAAAACGCGCTATCCTGATCTGTATACGTCACTGGGTGATTTGTATGCGACTCAGTGGGACAACGAAAACGGAGCCAATTTTCCAGCACCGGCCCAGGGTTATTTCCGCGTCCCTGATTACCGGGGGATATTTTTGCGAGGTGTCGGCAATCCCATCAGTGTCGATCCGGTATTGCTGGGAGAAAGACAGACACAGAAAACCGCGGTACTTGGTTTGACGGCCTCGACGACGACAACGACTATTGCAAAAAGCCAGTGGTCACAGAATACTTTGACGGAGAGCGCAAACCATACCCATACCTGGCAGCTTTACGCCTACGATTATTCGTATGATGGTATCGGAACAAGGGGCAATATTAATGCTGCGACTGGTACAGCCGATCTAGCCATAGCCCGCCTCGGCACAGGTTATACTGGTCCGTACGCGATGCAGACTTCCGGAATTTCTGTAAACCACGTGCATCAAATTACATTCACCGGCAACGCCACGGGAACCACCACCGCTCCCACATTGACCGGCGACAATGAGACAAGACCCCGCAATAAGGGTGTCAATTACATCATTCGCTACTAGAGGCAACATATGGCACTAGAAAAGCAAAATATATCGATCCCTTTTGCTGAGGGTGTTGATACAAAAACAGACCCAAAGCAGGTTCAACCCCCCAAGCTGCTTCTTTTAGAAAATGCCGTCTTTCAAAAGACCGGATCGCTTATTAAAAGGAACGCTTTTAATAAATTTGGGGCGAATTCTACGTATCCTATTCAGGGCCTCAGTACTTTTAAAGATCAGCTGATAGCCGTGGCGTCACCTGAGGTTATATCGTACTCAGACACAACCGACACCTGGAACGTGGTGGGATCTTATGCTCCCGCTAATGTTTCCAAGCAAAACGGCTTAAATCAAGACATCTATTATCCAAGCAACTGCTATGACACAGCCACCGACACCCTCTTTATGGCGTGGCAAGAGTACGATTATTCTATTTCACCCACAGCCCGGATTAAATTTGGCGCCCGCGATTTAAGCAGTGGCTCTCCTCGCGTGGCGGAAACAGACGTCGGATCAGGAGCGTCGACAAGTAGCTATGTGCGCTCTTTTGCAACAGCTGACCATTTCTATGTCATCTGGCAAGATAACGTCAATTCTCTCGTCTATATTGCCGTCCCTAAAAATAACCTGACGACATATACCGGACCATTTACCATCAGCACCTCGGCGGCATACACGGGCCAAGGTTTTTCGGGATTTGTATCGGCTTCGAACGGCAATTTGTATTTGATCTACCCAAACGGCGTCGATAGCAAAATAGCCTATATCACGCCGCCTTCCACTCTCTCGTCGACTACAACCGTCTCAGGTGTCGATTGCCGGTATGGCTCCGCAATTCAAGAGAGTCCCGGGACTTATCTAATCTTTTTCGCCAACAGCGCGAAACAAGTAAAGTCTTTCAGCTACAATTATACCCTCACGGTTCCTAGCTCCACTGTCACCTACATGTCTTTGGTGGCCACAATCACAATCGTTTCGAGGACAGCTGGAGTTGTGAGTATTACAACTTCTGCAAATCATGGTTTTTACGTTGGGCAGACGGTGACCGTTGCAGCAAGTCCCACGACGGGCGTCAACGGGACTTTTGTCCTCACTTTTGTTTCAGGTGTTTTTTTGCAATATGCCCAAGCGGGTGCTGATATTGGTGCAACGGCCAACACTGGGACAGTAACCGCGGCGGATATCTATAGCGGTGTCGTGGCTTATCGAGATGTATATGCAGCAAATTTTAGAGTTTTTACGACTCGCCTTGATACCACTATTAAGACATCTTGTGTGATGAGTGGTTTTGGAACAAACGCCTCCGCATCGTTTCAAAACGAGCTTTTAAAAGCCGCTGGATTGATAGGGAACGTGCTTTACAACCCAGCCTATCCAGCGCAAACACCTTGTCTTCCTGTAGCGATCAAGCAAGGCGAAGATGACAATACTCTACCTTGGACAACATATTCCGGAATCTATACTAATTATCTTTTAAGCTTTGCCTTAGGACTTGTAGACGCAAAAAACCCAGTTTTAAAATTCTATGATCAAAATGCCAAAGCTTTTTACACCACTTCTGGTCACCCGGATTATTCTACGTGGGTTCAAGGATCGGATTTAGCGTACTATGGTCTTGTCAAAGAGTATTCCAATATCGCCTCGCTTTCGAAAGTGTCTTTTACTCATAGTCCATCCTTTGCGGAATTAGGGAATACGCTGCATTGCAGTGGTGGGATTCTTTACGCCTATGACGGGGTGGAATGGGCTGAACATAACTTTTTGCAGGTGCCTATTTCTCCCATCGTCACAAGAACCGGCGCGGGACTCATCCCGGACAATACCACCTATTATTATGCGACCGTCTATGAATGGCAGGACGCGGCGGGTCAGACACACGAAAGCGCTCCGAGTCAAGCAACCACCTTTCTCCTGGCTTCTGGCGTCGGTGCCAGTACGCTGAGTATCAAGCTCCCCACTCTCAAACTGACTTTTAGAAAAAGCCAGATTTATATCGCTGTGTATAGATCGAATGATGGCCTGAACTTTTACCGGTGTAAAAATACGGGTATCGGATCGAACATACAAAACAACACGGCTACCGATTTCATCACCTATTCGGACAATATTGCCAGCTTGCTTGATCAAAAGTTGCTGTATACATCGGGCGGGGAAGTCCCCAATATTGCATCGCCTGCTTGTAATTATATTTCAGCATATAAAAAGCGTCTTATCTCAATCCCGAGTGAAGATTCGAATACGTGGTGGTATTCGAAAGACATTGTGCCGGCATCGACGGGATCGATCGGGACCCCAGCGGCATTTAGTCCATTTTTTGTCGATTCGGTCGATGAGAAAGGTGGAGCCCTGACCGGCGCAATTCAAATGGATGACAAGCTCATCTTGTTCAAAAAGACGGGTATTTTTGTCCTTCAAGGTGATGGACCTACGAACTCGGGTGCTCAGAACGACTTTAGTCCTGCCCAGTTGATTGCCACAGATACCGGGTGCATTTCCGGTGGATCTCTGGTTGTAACGCCGGTTGGTGTGATGTACTCGTCCGGGAAAGGTATTTATCTTCTGGACAGGTCTTTGACGGTGCAATACATCGGCGCACCTGTTGAAACGTACAATTATCTGCAAGTCCTTGATGCCACGATGATCTACGATAAAAATGAAATTCGGTTTATTTTAAGTAGTTCTTACATTCTTGTGTACAACTATTATTTTAATCAATGGTCTGTGTTCGTCATTGATGCGACGCAAGCCGTCATCTGGAAAAATGCCTATACGTATTGTTTTGGTGTGCAGACGTCGCAGGAAAGCAGCGTTTCGTTTCTTGATAACGGCATCACGCATATATCGATCAAGATCAGAACAGCGTGGTTGTCCTTTGCTCAGATTCAAGGCTTTCAAAGAATCTACAAGCTTCTTCTTCTTGGTGAATACAAAGGGCCGCATCGTTTTAGTGTGAACGTCTTTGTTGATTTTAATCAAGCAAGCGTTCAATCTGTTGAAATAGCAAATTACACACAGACGCTGCCATCTCCGGTGCAATACCGAGTGTTTACAAGTCGGCAAAAATGCCAATCAATGCAATTTTTGATTACGGAGTTACCGCCAGTTGGATTCGTATCGAACGAGGGTTTGCAATTTACAGGCATGGCGATGGAAGTTGGCGTAAAACGTGGTCTGAATAAAATAACAGCAGCTAAATCTGTGGGGTGATAGGTATGGGATACTTTCAAGATACTGGCAAAAGATTAAAGAAAACTATCAAAGGTATAGAGAAAGATCCTTTGCGCGTGGCCCGTGCTGTGGGGACTTTGGGGGCAAGTGAATATGTTCCGCCTCTGTTAAAACAGGCCGGCATCAATTTGCCAGGATCGGCAAAAGAAGCTTTTGGCGAGAATCCTACCTTAAATGTTGAATCTTTGATGGGTGCGCCGATTGCGGTTGAGAATCCTTATGCCGCTTCTCTTGCGGAAGCTCTGAAAGGGCCGAGCGGTGAATTGAGCCAGTATTACCAGACAGGTGCAGGCGCTACCACCGACCTGATCGGCCAATTGCAAAAACAAACACGCGGAGACTTTGGCGCGGGTGGGTCTTTGGCTCGAAAAATCCTAGAACAAAGTCAAGCCCAGAATGTGGCCGGGGTGCGTTCTCAGCTCGCCTCGACCAAGGGCCTCAGCCCTGCCATGGCGGCACGGATGGCCTCGCAACAAATAGCACAACTTGGCGGGCAATCGGCACAGCAAGCGGGCATTCTTGGACTGCAACAACAGCTGGCCGCACAAACTCAACTGGGTCAGCTCGCAGGGGGTGCAGCGCAGCAAGGCTTGCAATTTGAAACCCAACGCCTTGGCCAGCTTGCAAGTTCCGATGTGGGTATGCGTCAACTGCAAGCTCAAAGCGGAATGGCTGAAAAAGAGCTCCGCCTTAAAATTGAAGCCGCAAACCAAGCCGCTAAAATAGGCGATAGGCAGATGCAAGCCACTATTATTGGGAGTATTTTGAGTGGTGGTGCAGCTATTGGAGCGGCAGCGGCCGGGAAACCAGCAGCAGCAGCAGCAGCAGCAGCGCCCGCAGCAGCTCCCCCCGCAAAAGTTTACGCTGGTGGACGTATTGACGGCATGCCTCTGAAAGCAGGCGATCACCCCGATAACGATATCGTGCCCGCCTATCTAAGTCCTGGTGAGATTATAATTCCAAGGTCCTCGGCCAGCTCTAAAAAAGCGGCAAAATCTTTTATTGATGCGCTTGATGATTTTGATGAGCAGCCAGGCTTTGGCAAGGTTCTCAAAGCACGCCAAGCAAAATCCAAATAAGAATTAAAGGATGCCTTTATGCCGTATAATTTAATGGGTGAAGACGAGAATAAATTCACTTTCGATAAAGACGGTGAAGAAGTCCATATTGCAAAGTATGGGCTAGATGGCGATTTTATGGATCGGCTGCGTGGTATGCAGAAAGTGCAGCAATTTGCCGATGGTGGAATCGTTGAGCCAGATGCGAGACAAGCAGCGGAAGCGGTCACATCAGGTATCCCGGGCGTTGAAAGTGTAGGCAATTTTTTAGCCGGTATTCCCAATTTTTTAGGGTCGTCTATTCAAGCTGGCGCGGCAGCACCGTATGGTATGACCGCTGGTGTTCTTGCTCCCGAAGCGGCTGCGTCTTTGATGCAACCAGTGACGGTTCCCGTAGAACCACCACAAGTTGTTCAGCCTCCCAAGGTACAGCCTGCACCGGCACTTCCGAGCTATCTTCAATCGACGCAAGCCATGGCTCAAAAGCCCGCAGCTGCCCCTCAAATGGGCGTCATGGCTCCCATGGACCCTATGGCCAACTATATGCAGGCTTTTGATAGCATGAAAGCCGCGAACATGGGTGTTGCCAAAGCGCAAGCCAATGCCGCCGAAGAGACTCTCAAAGCTCAAAATCAATTCATGGCAGATATGCGAAAATTGCAATCGTCATATGAAAGCAATCTTAAAACGCTGGACGATGAAAACGCAAAACTTCAACAGGATGTTTTGAACACAAAGATTGATCCCAATAAAATATATTCGAATGCAAGTACAGGAAATCGAGTTCTTGCCGGGATTAGCATACTTTTGGGCGGTTTGAGTCAAGGCCTGACTGGTGCCAAGTCCAATCCTGCCATGGATGTGATCAATAACGCGATCGATAGAGATATTGACGCACAAAAAGCGGACTTGGGTAGGAAGCAAAATCTTTTATCTTTCAATATGCAAAAATACGGAAAGCTTGATGCGGCGACAGCTGCAACCAGGGCGCAGCTTCTCGGGATCACGCAAGCTCAAATCAGTGCCGCAGCAGCAAAATCTGGCAGTGACGTGGCGATCAGTCAAGCTCGCATGGCCAACGGTCAAATTGATTTACAAAAGTCTCAAATACTCCAGGGTGTCGCGTCCCAACAAACACTTCAAAATGTCTTGAGCGCGCCTAACGGTATCCCACCTTCTCTTGTAACAAAGCTTCCTATGGAAATGCGAAAAACCCTTGTGAAAGTCCCGACGGGTAACTTTTATCAAGCCAAAGACGAAGCCAGCGCACAAAGAGCAGATAAGGGCCTGGAGTCGGTCAATACAACCCAAAGCCTTCTTGATCAAGCCAAAGCCTTTATGGCCGCCGGTAGAGCAGCACCTGGTGGAGAAAGATCTGGACAAGCCGACGTGATTAATGAAGCTCTAACCCTAGAAATTAAAAAACTGGGCGAGCTAGGCGTTTTATCGGGTGATGATAAAAAGATCATTGATGCCATGAAACCTAAATTGAATGAGTACTCTTTCAGAGAGCGGGAAGTAGCAAAAGCAAATCAAATGTCAAACTATGTGAATATGAAAATTAAAGGCTTTTTGAAGCAGACAGTTCCTGATTACACACCTTCTGCAATCACGGAACAAAAGGTGATGCCATGAATGTTTTCAATATTCAAACCGGGGAAACAGAAACGCCCACACCGGATGAGATTGCCATTGGTCTTGCCCAGGGTGTCTATGCGCCACCAGAAGGCCAAGGGGTTCTTTTTAATCCTTCTGGTGAGCTAGTTTTTACTCCGAGTGATCAGGTCTCCGATGCAATTCAAAAGTATGGGTATAAAATCCCACAACCTGACGAGCTGCAAAGTCTCGGCGAGTCTTTCAAATATACAACCCTTGAGAGCCAAGCGAAGGCTTTTGGCGCGGGAGCTGCCCGGGGTGCGACCTTTGGGGCGTCTGATTTTCTTGCAACACAAAGCGGACTTGCTGATCCTGAGACCTTGCGCAAGCTCAAAGAGTTTAATCCCGAGACGTCCATTGCAGGAGAATTGACGGGAGCTATTGGGACTGCTTTTATTCCCGGTAGTCTTGTCGGGCGGACGGTCAAAGCGGCCAAGGGAGCCGAATCCGCAGTACAAGGCGCTTTGTCGGCAGCTCTCCCTGCTGAAGGGATGGCGGGCAAGATTGCCCAACTCGCTGTCGAGACCGGATCTAAAGGTCTAGGCGGCGCAATTGAAGGCGCGGCGTTCGGCCTTGGTCAATCTGTCTCCGAAGCGAGTCTCGGCGATCCTGATTTAACTGCGCAAAAGATCCTCGCCAATATTGGGCACGGGGCTTTCTTAGGCGGGGCTCTTTCGGCATCCTTGGTGCCAGGCCGCGTGCTACTCAAAAAAACCATTGATAAAGCTCGGAATGCTTATGGTTCTTTTTATGAAAAAATGATTGGAAAAATAGAGCCAGCTGAAGTTCCAGTAGCTGAAGTTGAAGATGTTGTGACGGCCAGGAATCCGGCGCAAGATATTGCCGAAGGCGCGACGGTGAGAGTCTCGGAAGAACTTCCGGAGTCTCAGCTTTTTAAAGCAGAAGCTCCCGCACCTACCGAGACATTTACACCCGGACTTTTTACCAAAGCGCAAGCTAAGTTAAAATCCGCGCTAACTGGTGAAAGTGAAAACGAGATCATAGCCAAGATTCAATCGGATATGAAATCGCAATACATGACGGCAAAAGAAGCCGAAGTTGTTCACAAAGATCTTTATGAAAGTTTGCGTGAATTGCATGGGCAGCTTGAAAAAACCTCAAGGAAAGCCACAACAGTTCGACCGAAAGAAATAGAAAATCTTCTTGCGGATGCTGATATCGCGGCCCCTTCTATGGAGAGCAACCGTGTTGCAAAAGACATTTTAGACGTCGCAAACAAAATGGCCGCGGAAGATGTCGCATATAGATACGATCAAAGTATCGTCAAAGATCTTCAAAAAATGGCGGAAGGATATTTTAAAAACTCTTCCCAGTTTCAAACTGCGGCTGAGCATTTTAAAGGTATTAATGAACTAAAACAAATGATGGACGAGCTTTCCTTAGTTGGAAAAAAAGACCTTTTGCAACTTCCCAGGGCAGAAAGAAATGCGGTTTTGCTTGCAAGAGAGCTAGGTACTGATCTTAGAAAAACTTTGGTCAATCAAGACATCTGGGGTCAGGCAGCAGCAAGGCAGCAAGCCTACAATTTTGCAATCAGTGACTACCTGAAAGCTACCGATAAGAGCTCCTTTTTTAGAAAATATTTTTTGGCTAAAAAGGGAACTACCTACGTTGTCGATCCGACGAAGACCACGCAATTTATCCGATTTGTCAACTCAGCGCGTGGTCTCCCACGAAACCAGGGATTAGAGGAGTTTTTAGAAAAATCTAAAAACTTTCTTGATGAAATAGAAAATACGTACAGGAATGTCCCAGAAGAAACTGCTGACATCGGTGCTCTCAAAGACTTTGTCAAAAAGGCTTCAGACACCGCGACCAAAAGCCGGGACTTTGCCGCATCCCATGCCGGGGGTCTGGGTTACGTCACCGACATCATGCAGCAAGCTATGTCGGGCAACCTGGGAGCGGCGGCGGCGGGGTTCCTTAAGGGTATTGCCGACCCTGCGGCAACCGTCGGCGTGTTGTCGCAAATTGAAAAGAAAGCAGCTGTGACAGCCAAAGCTGTGGACAAAACGGCCAAGTTTCTTTTTGAAAAATTCCGACCTATGCCCAAAGGGTCGATAATTTTACGGGAAGAAACCCCTGCGGACCGAACTAAAAACTATAAAGACGCCATCAAAAAGCTTAATGACCTGACCCTTGCGCCCGATGTTTTGATGCAGCAGCTGGAAGGAGCGACCCGTGAAGCTTTTGGTCCGGCTCCGAAAATTAGCCAAGCCCTACAGATGGCATCACTGCGGGGAATCTCTTTCCTCGCAGGGAAAATCCCACGTGCGCCTAATCAAGCTCCCCTCGACGCGATTTATGAACCGAGTCAGCCGGATATGCTTAAATTCATGCGTTTCTATGGATCTGTTCAAAATCCCCTCATCGTTTTAGATCAGCTCAAAAACAATTACGTCTACCCTGAAACCCTGGAAAGTTTAGAACAAGTCCATCCTCAGCTCTTGGCCGATATCCGGGGATCGGTGATGACGGCTTTTGCTGACAAAATGCACACACCCGATTTTAAAATGCCTTACCAGCAGCGTCTTGTGCTCAGTAAGTTTCTAGGTGTCTCGCTTGATAGCACAATGAAGCCTGAAATCATGAAACGCAATCAAGAAACCTTAAGGGTTTTAGCTGGACAAAAAGCCGCGGAAGAAGCCCGGCAAGCACAAGCCAGGACTACGCAAGCCGGATTAAAAGAGGTATCATTGTCCTCAAGATATCAAACAGGCCTTGAAAAAGTAACGTCAAGAGCGTAGGGCCATCACCCTTTAACCCATGAGGAGCTAGAATGAGAAACGTACTAGCGACATTTAAAAGTGTGACGGCTGGCAGTATGTCAGCCCAGGTCATTAGTGAGATCACCGATATCCGGTGGCTCGATAATATGGTGATGTATATCGCCTGGACGGGTGCAGCCTATGGGACCTTCTTTGTTGATACATCACCCGATAAATTAAATTGGTATCCTTTGAATTTAGATCCTGTCCCCGTTGCCTCTGGCATGGCTGGTAATCACCGGATCGACATGAACCAGCTGCCTGATGCCTACATCAGGACCCGGTATGTACCTAGTGCGGGCACGGGCACTCTTAACGTTAGCATTGCGGGGAAATTATTATGACAGACATTCGCTACCCAAAACCTACAACTACATCCAAAACATTTAAAACTGGCTTTTCTAAAGTTATCGCCAGCGGTGTCGATCCGCAAGATTTTACCAGTATTGTAGTTGGTGCGGGGCAAACTGTTTCGCAATCCGGCGGGAACCTTGTTTTTACATCCGGCACGACAATCAACTCCGAAACTATTATTCGCTCCACCCAAGCCTTTACGGGCGAGTTTTTTTTTAGAAGCCAGGCGATTTTTTCCCAGCGTATTAACAACCAAACATTTTATTGTGAACTAGTGGACGTCGTCGGTGACCTTTTACCTTTGACGGTGAACTCCGCAACGTCTATTTCTGTAACGATACCCGACAATCCATTTACCGCGGAAAATGTCGGACAATCAATTTATTTCGGAAATGCCACTGTTGTTGGGGCTTTTTCTGGTCGATACGCAATTGCCAGCGTTGCGGGGACAGTTGTCACATTTACGGTCTCGGGTTTTCCGGCATCAGGGACCGGAACGTGTTCGCTTTTTGGGTGGAACTACTACCAAAAAAACTATTTTGGTTCGTCTGCTACGTCGATTGGTTTTGACACACAAAGAAGAGGCTGGAATTCCGGTGTTACATTCCCTGGCGTGAATACTACGCTATCTCCCGGTCACATGACGATTGTGCAAGGCGAGGAAAGTACGGCCTCGCTTCAAGATCAAATTATTGCATCGCAAGCGACTATTCAAGGCGTCATGCGCGCAAGCCGCGTGACCCATCTTCCGGATGAGAGCACGCCTCTGTATATTCAGTACCGCGTAGTAAATGGTACCTCGGCACCAGCGTCGTCGACCACGTGGACCGTTGGTATGTGTTCCATGGAAACGTATACGTGCAGTCCTGTCGCTCTGGTAAACGCTAAACCGCAATCGTATAATACACCTCAACCCGTACAGATTCAAGGGGGTGTGCTCGGAACTGTGACGACTGTGACAACGGTCGCTTCCGTGACATCAGCCAACTTTGCTGCTCCATCAAGTGCCATCGACGCAGCCAGCGGCGCAATTACGTCGACGCAAACATCGGCGGCAATTACCCCAACCATTGGCGTTTCCTATCGCGCAGTCGTCCCTGTCACAGCTGTCTCCGGGACATCTCCTACACTTGATGTATCCGTCGAAGAAAGCGGAGATGGTGGCGCGACGTGGTCCAAAGTCTACGATTTCCCGAGAATTACCGCCGTTGGGGTGTATCAGTCACCGATTTTAAAAAGCGGTTCGAGCAGACTACGCTATGTGCAGACAATCGGCGGAACAACCCCAAGTTTTACCCGTAGCATTACTCGTACGCAACTCAACTGCGAAGCTCCACCAACCGTGCAACTCATCAGTCGCACGATCGTTCCCAATACGCTCTCCTCTACCACAGGCGCTTTGTACACTGACAACATTTTTCAATTTGCAATTTCCTGTCGAGTCACGGCACAAACAACTCCCGCCACGATTGCGCTGGAATTTAGCGACGACGGCACAAACTGGTGGACGTCTGGCACTACACTTGCAACCGTTGTCGGCATTAGTTCAACAAAACTCGCTAACGAAATGTGGAAATTTGTGCGAGCCACCGTTACGGCTGCTGGAACAGGGATTACCCTCGATTACCTCCAAGTCAAAGGATACAACTTATAAATGCCTATCTTAAAAGCAAAAAAAGCTAAAGCCGATGCGGTGAAAAATAAAGCCCTGAAAGAAGGGCCGAATCTTGGGATTTTAAAACAAACTGTTTCACAAGCCATTGATGATGCCGTGGAAGCCGGAAAAACTAAAGTCGGTTTGAATCTTGATAATTTATTTCTCGACAAGCTTGTGGTGGATCTTCAAAAAGATGGCTACAGCGTCACTGTCATTAGTCGCGATGACGAGTCGACAGTACAGATTGACTGGACTGAGGCTTGAAATTTAAAAAGGAAAAATATATGCCACTCAAAGAAGGGTACAGTCAAAAAACTGTATCAAAAAATATCAAGACCGAAATGAAATCGGGACGCGAACAAAAGCAGGCAATCGCCATAGCTCTGTCTAAAGCGCGGGAAGCCAAAAAGCGCGCGGGCAAATGGATGGGCGGGAGAGTTGCTCCTAACACCCAAGCCGACGATATGCAAGTCAAGATTCCTGGCACCCCGGAAAGCAGCGGTGAACCCAACGTTGCTGAAAGAAAAGCCAAGGATTTTAAAAACCAGGGGAGCGATGCTCCTGCTGGCTATAGCTATGCGTACATCATGAGCCCAGACCACAAAAGCCCTGTCGTTGAGTACCTTGGTGTTACTGATGTCACACCGAAATACAACGAAGATGATTTGAGCTCAATGGTAGCTGCTCTCAAAAAAAGGAAATACTGATGTTTCAAAAGATAATTTTAAAAAGTCTTAAAAGTTTTTTATTAGATTCTGAAACAAAAAAAGCTATTTTTAAAGCCATTGATAAAGCCGTGGCGGATACCGCTAGCCCGATTGATGACAGGGCCGCAGCTGTCTTCCAATCTTGTTACGATACAATTCTTGCTGTGATATGAGAATCGAGCCCGAGTTAGATGTTATTTCTACTGGACCCCTCAATTAAGAGGGACCTTCCGGCAGGCGCAGAAATAACAAATAACTCGGGTTTTTTATGCTTTGGGAAGCTTAAAGATTTTAGGTTTCCGTAGCCTCACTTTGATTTGACACTGTTTAAACCCGTCCAGGACTTTGGACAGGATCGCGTAGTCCTCTATGCTGAAATAATACGGCTCAGCGCGTTCCAGCTTGCACATCGCCTCCGCTGTCACTTTCAGCCCGTGCAGCACCATTAATTCCTGTACAGTTAGCTGCATCATATTATTTCCCAAAAGTTAAATAGACTTCGGTCTCAAATTTCACGGCGTCGATGACGTCACTGACTACGGCCTTCTTCCACTCTTTGCCTTCAAGATGTTCCAGGGCGCGGCTAATTTGCGCCTCATCCAACTCTTTTGCAAGCACGCCGGTTGCCACTTCTACCAAACGCCTATTTGATTTCTGAAAAATCACCAGGCTTTTGGGTGCTTCTTGAGTCGGAGCGGGAAGACTCGGAGGAGGAACGGGCGTAGGGGCTGGGGTTTCAGGGGATACGTCGATCACGTCGGCCTGGTCCATCTCTGCTTTTGTATATAATCCGCTCAAGTCATTTGGAAAGCCGCGACGAAGGGCCAAGGACTCGGCGCATTTTCCGAGCATCGAGTCGGGCATCTTCGCCCAAAAAGATGTGAGGTTTCCGCTTTTGTCTTTTGCAGCATAGCTATCAAACCGCGCCACAGCCCAGAGCGGCTCCTTGAAATCATGGCGCAAGACGCCGACTTTTGCCGCTACGGGCGGGGTACTTTTCAGCCACACGTCCACCCACATGCCTTCATTGTCGCACCAAAACGGGCCGAGCTGTCCGGCGTATTTTGTCGAGCGTTCGGCAATCAAACGGAAACCGTCGACGCTTGTCTGTGCGCGGATGACTTCCCGCCCGACTCCTTTGTCCCATTGCCGTATCGCCCATATTTGCCGTGCTTCGGGATTGAGACCTGTACGCTCACAAACCGCAATAAAAAGCTCCAACTCTTGATCGGTCGCGCCTCGGCAGAATGTCGCTTTCCACAATTCTCGCCGTTCTTTTTCTTCTTTAGAATAGGTCGAATGCGTCGTCAGGGAGTTCATAGCTAAGTGCCTCGCTCGGTGTTTTTGCAGTAGTTTTGAGATGCTGGTTTTTAATGCGGTCAAAGATTGTGCGCTGTTTTTCAGACCATTCATGGCGTTTTGCTACATCGCTTATAAATTTTGTCTCCCAATCCGGGAGTGTCTCGGCTTGAAGCAAATGAATTGTATCCCTGTCATCAGGGGTAACGGGCGTGACGGTTTTTTCGACGGGTTGATGCCACCCTAGGTATTTACAGCAGTCTTGACATATTCTCTTGCCAGCTGCTTGAGAGAATGGACCCGGTAGGATAAATTCCCTATGATTTCCGTCCTTTGTATAACTCCATTTGCATTCATCGGTCATAAAAGAATCCTTTACGTTGCCTAAATGAGATGACTTATATATCATAGTTTGCATTACGCTCATAGCACGATTGACGAGCCACACCCTAAAACCCGCCTAAAATAAATCCGCAGCCGCCTACCGCAAAACTGTCAAATCGTGCTATGATTTACTCTATAACTAAATAGAAGAGAGTTTACTATGCGACTTCTTGCCTTGGTGCTAGTCGCATTTTTTGCGTGCGGCTGGACAACTAAAACCCACAACCTGACCATCCTGATCAATGACTACAGACAAGAATGGAATGCAAAAGAGCTTATTGAAGATCCGCAGCTCGAATGCGCGGCAAAGACCCATCTAAAATACATCATGGGTGAGAGAAAATGCAGTGGTACCGGGAAGTTAGGGGATACTGTCAGCGATAGAGCCAAGAAGTGTGGCTACCCTTGGACCATAGGCCGAGAGTATCTGATCTGCCAATATTTGACGGAAGACAGCTGGTTTAATACGCTCCCCGTATATCGCAACGAATACAGGTCTTTAAGAGACCATAGCTACCAAAAAATAGGGGTAGCGGGGGATGACTTATGGTGGGTGGTGATACTGGCCAGGTGATGGAAGCGACGATGCTAGACGAAGAAGATGCGCGCGAGGAAGAGACCGCGGAATATCTCGTGATGCGCGTAAATGAAATGCGAGCCTACTACCGCCGCGCGCCCGTCGTATTTAGCCCAACTCTCGCGTGTGCTGCAAGATCGTGGGCCAAAACTACGTGGAGATTGCGTTACTGTGGGCATGTGGACATGAAGACAGGCCAGCAATTTTGGCAGCGGGTGAATATCTGTGGAGGTCGATTGACGCGCGGGTATGAGCTGGTGTCCTGTGAAGTGCCTTCGATTGAGATGGCCCTAGCAGACTGGTTGAATGAGCCGAGTTCTAGAAAAATTTTACTTTCGCCCTTTATTCAAAGAATTGGGATCGGTTGGGCGGGATCCGATAAAAATAGCTCTCGAAAATACTACACCCTCGTAGCCGATGGAGATTAGCCATGTACCCGCGCATCGTCAAAATCACGCTACTCCTACCGTGGCAACCGCCTCAGGTTGTGATTTGTCGCGAGATTTTGCGCGGTATCTACCGGCTCTGTGTCCAAGACCGTTTTGATCGTAAAATCAATTATGCCGGGTCAGACATCGGTTTCGGCGTGAAACTTTTTAAGTCTACGCAGGACCATACATATATCGTGGTGAAAGGGAATTGGGACGAAGCGACCTATTGTGCGTCGAATCAAATTTCTCAATCCATCACGATTCTGGACATAGAGACCGATGACCTATAAAATCTAGCCTATCACTATCTACATTATTTCTTCGAGGGTCCCTATGAAAGAGCTCAAAGCCGTTTTTAGCGCTATTCTGTACGTCATCTGTCAGCTCGTCGTGGTCGTTTTGAAGCCCGTTCTGGGCGCTGTCAGCTGGCTGGCTGAGAAGTGTGCCGCCGTAGCATCCCAGGAGCTCGCCAAGCTTGCCGCGCCTGCACCTGCACCTGCTCCCGTCGTTCCCAAGGCTGACCCCGTAGTTGTCGAGGCGTGACATGGATCTTGATGACGTCTGTAGCCTGTTTGCTGATCGCCCTTTTAAGATGACCCAAGTCCACCGGTCCGTCATCACCCGTATGATCGCCGTTTGCCGCGCTGCTTCAGAACTCGCCGAAGATCCTCAGGATGCGGGATTGATTGAAAATTTGCTCGAATGTGTGGAAGATCTCAAGGATTATGTTGATTAGTTTCCAAGTCACAAGTGGTTCCTCCTCCTCCTGCCTAGGGTTTTGCGAAAGACCCTAGGTTTTTTTACAAACTGTAGGAGACGACTATGAGAGTAGCGTTGATTTTTTTGATCTCGTTTGCCGTCACCTGGCTGATACTGGACGCTCTTTTTTCCAATCTGGAAAATCATTTTACAAGCGCGCCTACGGCTCCCTTTAATACTGTCGTGAGTTATTTTTGCTCGAAAAATGGCTCGGAATACGTGATTACCCACACGGGAGCGATCGCTCCCCATCTCGGCGGCGATGGACTCCCCGTTAGTTGTCCTGAGGGTCCGGGAGATTTTTAATCAATTGCGCCAAGTACTCGCCTTGTGTCCCCCCGGCATTTTTAGCCAACGCCATGAATTTAAGCCAGATGTGCGCCGAACATGAAAAACCAACGGCCACAAGACTTGTATCTTTGACTTTTAGATTTTTTTTACTCATACGAGGATTATAACATGTATTCTTATAATGGTCGCTTCGTCGAAGTGATCGACGGAGATACCTTACTACTTTATATTGATCTCGGTTTCTATGTCTGGACAATGGCAGCGGTGCGGCTGACTGGGATAGATCTCAGTACAGAATCTAGTCCCATAGATCTTGCGAGAGAAGAGAATGCAGTAAAATGGCTAGAAAAGCGGCTCGCAGACATAGATCAAGTGCAACTGGATACGCATAAATCCGAAGACGGATCTATTACGTGTGACATAATCTTAGAGGGCCGCACTGTCAATCAAGATCTAGAACGTCTAGGTCTTCTGAGGGGATCCGCGCGGGCGCTGGGGCTAGTTCATTGATGTAGCCGTATTGGGCGATGAGGGCCGCATCGACAAATCCGTCATGCGGCTTTGTGCTTTTTGTCGAGGCCAACCAATTCTCTTCCGGCCACAGGTGCCGCGCACACCAGAGAGAGCGCTCCTTTGCATCGTCTATTTTGGGAGCCTGTGTGTGTATTCTGCGCGCCCAAATTGATGGGCGTACTAAATGTATGATCATTCCCGAGCCTGCCAGCGTGCCAAGCAAATAACCAAAATCCCTCCCGTAACGAAATGCGCTCGCTATGCCCTGCTTTGGAAATGATTGAGCCTGCTCGAGATACGCCACCCGCACGCCTCGTTCCTTCAACCAAAACCTTGGAACCACGCGCTTTAATAGGGCTTTATCGACTATTTGGCCATCTTTCAAAATAACAATCGCACCTGATTTGCCTGGATCTATACCGGCGATTAGCATATACGTCACCCTCATTCAAAAGCGGAGTGTGTGTTGTGGCGTCATATTGTCGTTTAGAGCCCGGGGTATATCAATATGCTAAGCATTTTGAGACTTTACACAACTGCGACTTGAGATATCTGGGAGCGATTGCGACAAAATATACGTGGTGTTGTGCAGCCCTGGCCAACAATCACCGGCTAAAATCAAATTTCCTCTATTCTGATTTTGTCGGTTTCGACGTCGATAATACAGAGGGCGAGCCCTATACCCTAAAGCAAGCGATCGAGGATTGGTCGGACTCGATGTGTGTGATTGCGACGACGCGGAGCCATCAAAAACCGAAAGCGAAAAAAGAGGGGACATATCCCATCGCCGACCGTTTCCGCATCATTACGCAGTGGGAACGGCGCATCGAAACGATCGAAGAATTCGAATACAACGTGAGGACAATCTTAAAACACAACGAGCCCTTTGACCCCGTTTGTGTCGATGCCGCGCGCTGTTTCTACCCATCTTCGAAGATTGTTTTCGCAAATTTTGATGGGATCAAGCAGCCTGTTAAAAAAATGCCTGTAATCTCTGAAGAACAAAAGAGAGCAATACAGGTGCATCGGAGGATGACTCGAAAACCAATCCCCTCGCATGTTGATGACTTTTTAAACAAGGGGATTGCTTTTGGATCTTCGCGCAATTTGAGCGTTTATATTACAACTTTAAAATTGCTGGAAAATTGTATGCATCAGGAAAAAGTGCTTGAACTTTTACTCGCTTCGCCGTTTGATAAGCGGGACTTCCCCACGCAAGAATTATATTCGGCTTTTAATTCTGCGTGTAAAACGTATGAAAGCAAAAAAAATTGACCAGCGCTCTTTGGTAGGGGCATGCCGGTCAATTTCAAAACCGCCGTTTTTGACGACGAGAAAGTAAGGTTTTGTATCATGTCCGATGGCGAAATCAAGCCGAAGTTGGCTCCCGTTGAGGATATTCATAAAGGAATCCGTAAAAAACAGGAGAAAACAAAAGAGGACTCGGCAAATATTCCCGAGCATGCTTTTGCTAATTTTTTGTACGATGACAAAAATGTAGCACCTGTACCTTTAAATTTACTACTAAAACAGATTGAAAAAGAGCCGACTATTTTAAAAATAGGCGGCGATCTTTTTGGCAAGAAAAATAAAAAGCTGATCCCGATTGTTAAAACAACTGGGTTGATGACGTGGCTGCATGGAATAGAAAAAACACCATATTTTAGAACAGCGCCTGGTTTTGTCAAAGAGGAGCAAATTTACGAGGCTGCCATTCGGCATATGGATGACGATTATGAATTTTTGTCAGAAACTCCAATCTATCCAGCCAGTAATCTTATTTACATGAATTGCGATTATGTTGAGCCTGGTGCCAATGGGGCCTTGGATGAACTCTTGCAATTATTCAATCCAGCCACGGAATATGATGCTGCTCTTCTCAAGTCTATTTTTTGTACCGTAGCTTGGTCGGAAGGCTTTGGGAAAAAGCCGTTTATGCTCATAACAGCGGACCAGATCAATACTGGAAAAACAACTTTGCTCGAAAAAGTTGCCTCTTTTTTTAAAGGTGGCACGGCTTTATCGACTAAATCCGAACATTCCAATAGAATGAAGGAAATACTAATATTAAGAAATAACCGGGTTGTCTATTTTGATAACGTAAGAGTCCCGAATTGGTCTGATCCAGGCCTGGAATCCGTCATTACATCTCCGTTTATTCAAGCCCACCGTCTGTATCATGGTGCTGTACAAATCCCGAATATCTACACTTACATGGCCACCCTCAACGATCCCAATGTCAGTGAAGACTTAGCTTCTCGTTCGGTCCCAATCAAACTGGAAAGCCCTAGGATAAAAATAGAAGACTGGGAAGAACAGGTGGACAAGTTCCTGTCCGACAACAGAGATCGTCTTTTTGCAGACATTGGCGCTCTTATTACAGCTCCTCGTGTGAATAACTTTTCAACAAAAACTCGCTTCCCTCTTTGGGAAAAAACCATTTTACAAAAGCATAAGGTCTCTACCATTGAGATTGCTGATTACATTAAAGCATCACAAAATAGCATAAATTGTGAAAATAGAGATGAAACAGAGCACAACTTGCATTACAACTTGTCTAATTCTTATAAAATATATAGTCAAAATAGCTTTGAACGGATTGTTCAAGAAGGCGGTGCAGAAGATTACAGCTGGTGGATCCCTACACAACTACTGTATGATCTTACTACCAAAGAACGATCCATATTTAACAAACGGTCTGGATCAGATGGACGGATGCTAAAAAAGCGATTGGATCGGTTCGAAAAATGGTTTGTGCTCCCTTTCCAGCCATATGACGGCAAAGTAAAATTAACTCGGGGATATTTCTTTTTGAGCAAGTCTAACAAAAGCGCACAAGCTTACCGGATCCTGCCAGGGTCGCATGCTCAAGATATGAGAGCCCAGGGTCTGCTTATTTCTGATGCAGTTTGGGACCTAACCCCCTCTCAGATCGGATAAAACTCAGATATAGCTCGGATAACTAAACTTATCTGATCTGCCAAAAGCCTAGCGATATCGCTGGGCTATCGTTGTTAGATCAGATAGATCAGATACAAGGGGGGGTAAACTTTTCCCAGCTGTCATTCACTCACTCACTCTCTCTTTCTCTTTTTTTTTATATCTATTTTACCTATATCTATCTGATCTATCTGATCTAAGGAATATAAATATAAGTAAATAAAGGAAAAAAGACAGATCAGATCTGTTTAGTCTATCCGATCTGCATCTGATCTGCTGATCTATAAAACTTCAAATTCGAATTATAACGAGTCATGGCACAAACCCTAGTCAGACTATGGGGTATGTGGGCAGGAGCGATTGTAGGGGTGTTTCTGCCATCCTGGGAGCATCACCCTAGCTGGTAGGTGTGGGGTGCTTGGTAGGTGAGGGGCGAGACCCAGACCAAGCTGGGAGAATGGCGCCAAAATTGTCCCGGGTGGCGCCCAAAAAGCAATTGACAACCCCTGGGAGACCGTTGACCCCTACGGGGAGGCCCCCCTGGAGGGGGTGCGATTGTTGTTGATAAGGAAGAAATCGACAAAGCTATTTTAGAAGCAGCCAAAGAAGGTGAGTATTCAATTCAGTATTACAGTGAATGTAAGGATGGAGTGAGATATTTAGAAAGAAATATAGAAAATTTATACAAAAAAAATGGGTTTAAAATTCGCTTTGATTGGGAAGCCTTTCCAGGGATGAGTAGAAGATTTTGTATTATTTCTTGGTAGTACACCCACCCCCTCAAGTTTTTCCGCAAAATGCCGATAGACAATGTGATAGCAAAGTGATATCACTTCCTACGTCAGACCCGCTAACAAACTGGGGTACAAAATGCGAAACAGTCAACTAGATCAAATGGTTATCACTGCACAACAAGAAGCTGGGCTCAAAGCCTTTAGGGCCGGGCAAGAGGAACGCGACAATCTGAGAGACTGTGATTTTCTCGATTACTATGTGATGTGGCAAGCTGAGCAGGGCTATTATGATGATGCCTATCTGATCGCTAGCCCATCTGTATGAGCAGGCACACGGCGCTCTACGCGCGCATCAGCGAAGACAACAAGGCTTGGCTGGATGGCATCGCTAAGATTAATCAGATGAGCCTGTCGGCTCTCGTCGATACGATGCTGTCGGCTCTTCGTCGGGAGCAGGATCTAGGATGGATCTTTTCTCATGAAAAGCGGAGTGATGATAAAGGTATGTCAACGTTAGAAGAGATCATCGCCCGGCTGAAAATGATCGACAGCAAGCTGTAACCTACTAAATATCCAGGCTTATAATAGATTTGCATACACTTGATCTCAATCAAATTCTTGTTGATCACCGGAAATATTGTAGCCGGATCGGTGGCAAGCGTGCGGATCTATTCAGGATCTTGAAAACCCTGCCGGATGAGCAGCGGAACTTCACCCTTGCTATGAGAGATGGGCAGTGGCTCGTGATCTACCATGACCGTGCTCATTTATCAGACAGCCTAGAAATGGCTATAACGAGGCTACTAGAGGAGATCTGCAATGATCGCAGCAGACGCGAGAAAAACGGCGGATAGAATCAATGCGCCCGATCCCGAGAAAGCTTTAGACAAAGCCCTTAAGGTCGTGATAGCAGC
>OFOA01000004.1_pt1 | contig 20119 bp, 23 predicted proteins | sample 1542231 | NCBI WGS metagenome assembly OFOA01 (sample SAMN04958514, study PRJEB24370) | sediment metagenome | isolation source: lake sediment | place: USA: Lake Hill lake, St. Paul Island, Alaska | collected 2013
TTTCCCTACACGACGCTCTTCCGATCTCAAGCGGGTAGATATTAGTTTCAGCACCCTGCTTCGGAGCTACCTGTACCCAATTAAGCGGGTTTGCCCTTCCCTGGTGTGCCGTCACGTTAATCGTGCCCATGAGTGCGCCGATTTCCGTGCCTGCCAATGCAGCGACCTGCTGATTGACCGTGCAGTTCCATCCGGCAATGAGGAACCTCTGGGTTTCACCAGCGATGGGAACATGACCTAAAGACCAGTTGCCCACGGTGCTATAATTGTTGTCCACGCCCCCGTTCTGCCAGTCGTTGTTCACAAGCGGTATGCCCATCGGTATGCCCGTCAGGATGAACGATAGTACGAGCATGACGAACATCGAGAGCGCACCCACGACCATATCTTGATGCTTTCGCACCTTGAGATAGTTCGACATCCTCTTAAGAGGACTTCGGGGTCGTGTCCCTTTGAAGTTCCCATTATCATCCCATATCGTTTCAAGCGTCGGGGATACCTTGATGCGCCTCATTGTTTGCCGCTTCTTGCATTCAATGAAGTGTGCCTTGCGTTGTATCGCTTTCAGTCGTCCGAGTTCTGCGGAGATCGAGAACAGGTCGAACAGGGACGGGTGATAGTTCTGCATCATCTGGACCACCCCCAATAGACCGAATATAGACTGATGCCCCCGAACGTTCCCATTATCCCTATCATCATATCGAAGACGTTGAATCCGGGACACGATACTATGATGTCCGTCGATTTCGGCATGATGCCCGGCTGTATCGAGACATACGCATACCCATACGTCATATCGTATAGTTCCTTGATTATCAGCAATAGCAGACATGCCGTGAGTACGACAAAGGCGATGTTCCATTGGTGCATCTTCGTCCACCTATCCATTAAGACGCACCCCAAGAACGCAGTCCCGAGCAGGAGAGCGAAATGAAGGAATAGGGTGAAGCTTATCATTCCATCACCTGCCATTCCCGTTCGGTCAATCCCCAGACACCGGACATGCTATCCCTCTCACGCTCTCTTGCGCTTGCCCAAGTCAGCCCACGATGCAACAGGATATGCCCGAGCAGTACCCGCGCTCATTGAAAGTTCCCCTTTGATTGGGTATGCTGTTAATGTGATGATTTCGTACTCTTTCATCTTAATGGTTTGCGCATCATTGTATGTGTACGTTGCCAGTGTTCGATAGTTCGCGCCATCAGCCGTACCGTAGAACGTGATGATCGTCACATCGTTGGCTTGCATTGCGTTAGCATCGACTCTGATGTGTATCCTTGCTTGAGCGTCCGTGATCCAATCCGCGTTCCAGTCCGCCGGGACTTTCGCATCGGTCGTTGAACCCCCATCAAACAGGTCTCTCGTCGTTCCAACAACGTCGGGTGCGGTCACGGTAGTGGCGAGTTCGTTGCCTTTCATTGGGGTTCTAACGCTATTGGAATCGATGACTGTTTTGAGAGCACTTAGACCATATGTCCCGTTCGCTATCGCATCGTAAGCTTTTTTCAAAGTATCCCATATTTTTGCAGGTGTCATATTCATCACTCCTTATCATACGTCGAATAGTGATATTTGACGAGGTTGGATGCCGCACCGCCAGTCGGCGCAATCGAGGATTGAACCGTCACTTTATAGTTGCGCTCGATGGTTCCGAGACCACCGACCTGCACCATCGTACCCGGTGTCACTGCCTCGGTGATGATGTCGCGCAGATTGCCGACCTCTCTCAGCGTCCCGCCCGCGTCATCGACGTACACGCGGATCGTGAGCGTCGCGCCCGATGCGGCAATCGATGCATCCAAGAGCCATGCGGTGAAATCAACGTATATCGCATCGATTCGGGTGACTGTAGTGATTGCGACCTCGGGGATAAGGTCTTGCTCGGTGTTCACATTCAGGTTGTCGATTACTCCCGATAGAGGCGTTCCGATTATCTTCGAGTATAGCGTTCCGCCCACAACGTCGGGTATGCCCAACGACCCTTTGAGACCTCCAAGGAGGTTCGCATTTGCCAAGAATCCGCCCGATTCGTCATAGAGTGATTTTGAACCCGGGAGCGCAGTTCCTCCCGTCTGCATCATACCGTTCAGGAGATGCGTTCTGATGGAATCGATTGTTGCCCCGCCCGCACCAGCAACGTATCCCACACCCGATATGTCATAGAGTGATTTGCTTGCAGGCAGTGCCGTGCCAGCTCCTTTCCCGAGCCATGCCGATAACGATGCCTGGATACTATCGATATCGGGCGTCGCACCATTAACGAATCCCGTACCCATGATATTATAGAGTGACTTGCCTGCCGCCAATGCCGCACCTGCGCCATTGCCAAGCCATGATGCCTGTGATGATTGAACGGATTTGAGATCGGGTGTCGCACCTGCCGCACCTACGAATCCAGGGCCGAGAATGTCATAGAGAGCCAGTCCTGCACCCAATGCAGTACCTCCTGTCCTCATCAATCCCGCCATGAGATGAGTTCGCAGAGTATCGATAGTATCCCCACCAGCCGCCATCGCGTATCCTGCACCAATGAGGTCATATAATGCCTTGTTCAGTACCAGAGGGGTTCCTGTCCCATTGATAAGTCCGGCTGAGAGATGTTCACCGACATTCTGTGTATCTATGTTTCCTGCACCAGAATCGGTATACTGTGTTCCAACAACATCCCGAATCGATTTGTTTGCCGGGAGTGATGTACCCGTTCCGTTAAGAACTCCTGCAGATAGATGCTCTCCTATATTCTGGGTATCGACATTACCCGCACCAGAATCCGTGTATTGAGTTCCTGCGATGTTATATAGTCCTTTCGTCGCTGGGACGGGTGTCGCTCCCGTCTTGGCGATGAACGTCCTTAGTTGTTCACCCGCACCTATATAGAGTTGGTCAGCGAACGAGTCTGTCGTTGGCGTTCCGCCCGCTTTCGTCAGATTGAGTATTGTTTTATGCACGAGTTCCGATGCCACGCTCATTTTTGGCATCACCATGTATCTCGCGCCTATGCCCGGAGCGGCGGGCAACGGTGGAGTTAGATGGAAAGTCCCAGTCCCAGCCACAAAATCAACGATGTTGCGCGTCAATCCCGCATCCGCGCCAGTGAGTATCACCAATTCAAGATCATTGAAATAGTCATCTCCTTTAACCCCTGCGGTGGAATCTACGAGCGAACTAACCCCGCCCGCGCCGTCCGTGACCGATGACCATACCACTCCGATTTTTAGCAAAATGCCTTCCAATCTTTCCAAGACCGTTCCATCATCATTATCAACAACGGAACCTGATGCCCAGATATTGTTGTTGTTATTAGCCCCTATTTTATCCTCGCAAGACTTAACAGGCCTTATGCAATACCTCGCATCTGTTCCCGGAAATGTCAATAGAGGTTCCTCAAAAGTGAACGTGCTTGTTACCTTATCAAAATCAACCACTTCACGGGTAACACCTGCATTTGTACCTGTCAATATCGTTAATTGCAACTGGTTAAAATAATCATTTGCGAACGCAGCACCAGCGGCAGTATCGATAAGTGTTGTGGTAGTACCGTTAGCGGTCGCCTTTGACAACCATACAACACCAAGTTTGAAAAGCACTCCTTCCAATCGTTCGAGGATCGAGCCGTCATCGTTATCTGTGACGAGACCTGAGTCATAGTTGTTATTCGCTGTATCCACACCAAGAACCTCATGCAACCCTTCATCGTATTCTACGTTTCCATCGTGCCCGAGTGCGTTCTCGATGCTCTTATCCTGAGCGAGAACACGACCGCTTGGGTTCGCAATGAACTGGAGAAGAGCACCGATAACGCTCATCTTGGCTGCGAGAATCGGGATATCGACATTGTATGTTCCGTTCGCTTGCACAACAAGTTCGTATGTCGTCACGTTCTGGAGGTCGAGCGTCCCATTTATCGCTCCGGGTGCATCGAGAGTGATAGCATAGTCATGCCATGCTCCATCGTTGTTGATGACGATGGTATATTCCCTATTGTTTCCTGGCGTTGATTGGATGCGCAACGTTACGTTCCCTGCCGTCAACGTCTTTAACCATACATAGTGAAACGCAAATTGACTCCAGTCCTTACGCGCGTCATCGACATCTCTATGCGCCGTCGCTGCCGCCGCTGCCGATTCGACTATCTTGAGCGAGTGCTTCCCCTGGAATGGACTTGTTGCATCATCCGAGAATACAAGCGTACCCGCGCCTGCGGATTGAGACCAGTTCAATGCATCCGCATCGAGCCCATTGAATAGTATCCATTCTCCCAATCCCTCACAGAACTGTTGGATATTGATAACGAGGTCGCGGCTTGGTGCTGGCGTCGGTTGATCCATGTTCATACCCCCTGTTTGCGGAGCGTCATCTTAAGTCTATTCAGGTCTATCGTCATCACGCCAAAACCCGTGAAGTACCTGAACGCATATTGCTCGATTTGCGTCTTATTCATGCCTTTTAGCTCAGGTTGTGACGCAAATGCGGTATAGAGGTCTACGGGTTTGTCGGGTTTTGCGGGGCGTTTCTTCGGTGGAACCACGATTGGCACGACCTTTTTCAATGCATCATCGTAAACCTTCTTTCGTCTGCTCATTCGCTCACCGCCAGTTGCCCCATGATGCGGTACTCCGTATCAACCGTTCCATTGTCACATGCGAGATAATAGTATATCCCCTGCTCGTTCGGGTAGTCCTGATTGATGTATGGTATCTCTCCCATTGTTGCCGCCGTCTCATCGATGATCGTCCGAACCGCAAGGTCACGGTTGAATACGCGGTTGTTGTCCTCCACACCCGCCGCACCCGCAACGTTGCGGAGTTCGAGCGAGAATCGTTGTGCGTCTCCCGATATTCTATATGCATGAACATGCTTGATTGTTCCACGAGACAACTTGCGCCCCAAGTCCCATGTGAGTAGCGTCCCGTTCGGTCCGGTGTTGCCGATGCCGCCAACTATCTTGCAGTACCCCATAAACTCGACGTATGGCTCTTCGAGTATCCCCTTGAGCCGATATGCGATATGGATGTTCGGGAAGTTCGTTATTCGGAACAAGCTCGTCGCATCCGGCGCGAGCTGGAACGTCTCGTATATGTAGAAGTCCGTGCCACCCGTGCCTCCCGCGCCTGCGGCGGTATTGGATATAATCCTTCGCACCTGTCCCGCGCCCGTACCGTCGTAGATGATAGCGTAATAGTTCCGGTATTGGTCAGCAGTGATTCCCGAGATGAGCGCGGGGCATGATATCATGTAGATGTCCGAGGACGCGTCCGCCTGGTCGTTGATTTGCGCCATGCCCGTAGGGAATGCTACTCCTGCGGGGAATAGAAGTGTGCGACCGTCGAGCACCCATTCGTTCCGAGCCATCGGCGTCCATACCGTGCCATTGTAGTACTCGACCTTGAATCCAGGATCGCCGTCCGGGTCCGGCATTTTGTTCATCGTATGTATCTGTCCTAATTGGTCAGTGCTGCATACGAACTCTTCCGTACAATCCTGTCTCCCTTGTGGAACTACATAGTTGTATTTCCACGGGTTACTCTCCATTGTTGATGGCATTTTTTATCACCCGTTTGGACCGCAATCACCTGAATACGTGAGGTCTATCCCGACCTTGGTCGTTGACTTGCCCGACTTCAGGTCGGACTTCTGAATGACCGTTCTCGGAGCAAGATACCGCAGCAACTCGTCCGCTTTCGAGCGGTAGTCCGCGATAAGCCCGTCGAACGTCTGAATGAATGAATCGTATGAAGCTTGAAACTCGGCCAACCTAACATCCTTTGCCTCGGATGTTGCGATTCCCTTGCACGCGCTCAATATCTCGATGACGAGTGTGTACGTCGCGTATGCATTCACTTCCGTTCCGTGCGCGGCGAGCGTTGCCGCATCGAACAACTTGGCAATGTATATATCGATGTACGACCCTTTCACCGTCACGGTCGCCGTCGGCACGTTGAACCGCGTGAAGAAAACGTAATTGCTTCCGCTCGTCGTGCCCCCGAGTAGAGCCACCGCGTCAGATGCACTCGCGTATACCATCGTTATCGCCTATAGAAAAGATAAAGGAAAGAGAAAAAAAGAAAAAGGGTGTGCGCAATCGTGCTTATGTGTAGTCCAGCTCCGCACCCGCAAGCTCGTTCGTCACGTGAGCCCTGATGTACGCATTGGAGTACACGTAGTACGCCCTTGCTTCAGGCTGCTGGCTGATGGCGGTCATTATCTCGCCCTCGTGGTAGAACATACCGAACGGGGAGTATTGCCCCAGGTCGGTCGGGTTTGTGCCCGAGGCGATGACCCATCCGTAGCCCGTGGTCACGTTCTTGCTCACGATGACCTGTAGACCCTGTACCGTCTCCACGACGCCCGTCCTGAACCCCGGCGTGCCGGAGTAGTACAGTGCGCTGTAGTTAGGCAACCTCTTCAAGAACGAGTGGCCTATCGGGTTCACGTAGAGCTTGTCCGGTACGAAGTTCTGGGTCTCGATGTTGGCGATAGCGTCGTTGACGTCGTAGTCCCCGATGGTGTTGGCGACGGTCGTCTCTCCGCCTGATGTGAACGACGTGCCCGAGCATCCTACGCTGTTCGTCCCGCTGTTCAATGCAGCGAAAACAACCGCAGAGACGTGCCTATCCATCTTGTTCCCCATCTTCATCCCCTGGTCAGCGAGTTTCTGCGGGATGATGGGTATCTGGGCGAACAACATCTCACGCTGGGTTATCCTGTGCCCTTGCCCGATCTCGATGAGCTTTATCGTATCGGGTGTCTTGTATGGCGTGTGGTCGATTGGGATTATCTGCGCCTCGGCGAGTTCGTCCACCTCGGCGTCCTTGTTCCCGTCCTGCTCCGCGACCGTAAGCGCGAACTTGCCGTTCGCGGGTACGTCCAGGAACATGCCCCTAAGCTTCTGGGCTGGCCTTGCCGTCTGAACGATCATCTGAAGTATGGCCGGGTATGCGAAGTTCTGAGGTGTAGATGTCCCACCTATCCCATAGAATCCATCTGGTGATACTGGCATTTTTTACACCCCCTTAGATTACCCCTATCCATGCGCGGATAACGTCATGCGTCGCGCCTGCCGTATCGAGTGCGCGTCCGAGGATGGGCACGGCTATCGCGCTTGGGTCGTCCCCGAGGTCGGTAACGTATCCCGTCGCGCCGGGTCCAATGTAGTTCCCGGCAGTTATCGCGGCGTCCGCGACAACGCGGCACAAGCCGAACCTGATGAAGTTGTACATGTCCGGTGTCGGGTCGGCTCCGAGCGAGTTGTCGAACGTGCTCTCGGAAATCCCGAGCGTGTTCACGTCGCCCGCTCCACCGAGTACAGCGTATCCGCCTGCCGCCAATGCTGTCATTCCTGCCACTATTGAACCCGCTGCCGCAACCTTCGCCCCTATCGAGAGGTGCGGTTCGAGCACGAGAACGCCGCTACCTTCCGTTGCGTCTGGTACTGCTGGTGTAACCACCATTTCAATTCACCCCTTTGCTTGTGCTCGCGCAAATCCGTGCGCGCTCGTCAATCGCAGCTTTGAGCTTGGCGTCGTTGTTTATCGCCTGGATCGCGTTCGGGTCGCAGCACGATGCAGCGAACCCATAGAACTCGGCAGTCGCCGCGAGTCCGAGGTCCGACGCGGGTATGCCCTCGCTCGTCGGCTTCGTCTCGGGCTCGGTCGCCGCCTGAACGCCCTTACTTCTCAGCTCAATCAGTTCCTTCTTCATGGCTTCCATCTCTGCTTTCATCGAATCGACGGACGCCTTGAAGTCGGGCTGCGCCGCCTGCCCCTGCATCGGTGCTGGAGCGGGCGGGACTTCTGGCTTCTCTTCGGTTTTCTTTGTGTCTTCTGGCATTATATCGCCTTCGTTGTCAGTCTCCGCCCCGCCCTCAGCAGCGACTTCGATTTGACTGTCAGCTATGAACTTGTTGACGCTCGCGCAGAACCCAACCGCATCGAACTTCGATGTCGAATACGCGGGATCGAGCACGATGCTTATTCTCGCTCCGGAGATTTTCTTTAGCTTGAATCCCTTCTTGCCGCCCTCGTCATGCGTCATCTTGTAGTGGTGTGGAGGTATCTGAATGGATACGGAATTGACAAGCCCCGATTGAATGGGTTCGGTCACGCTCTTATCCGTGGTCGTAACTTGCGCCTCGTAATCCACATGATTATCCTCGCGCCACGCTCTCGTCACTTTGCCAACCGCATCGCGCACGCTCTCTCCGTGGTCGATAGTGAGTACGCTACCTTCGAGCTGCTTGGCAATCCCGTCGAGTTCGGTTTCGTCAATGCTCCATCCGTTCGCATTCTTGCTATCATCGACCGCCGATCCTTTCAGCATGAGAATAGAAGTGGTGGAATCTTTGACTTGCTGCATCTCCGCCTTTATCGGTGCAGACCACCGCAATGCACCGTCATCGACGCTCGCCTTCTTTATATCGTGCTTATCCAACCACGATTGAACCTGCTCTTTTGATTTAAAAGTGTCCTTATCGAACCGATACGCTTGCGTGCTCATCGAATCGCTCCCCTTCTTTTTGCCGATGATGATGGACACGCCCCCGCCTAAATCCTTCGTCCTGAACGACCCCTCTTCGAACGAACCGGGGTCTACGATACGCACGCGAAACTGTGAGTCCGCTTCATCGATGCCGGGCATAATGCCACTTCTCCATCCACTTCTTAAAAGGATGAAGGTGTCGCTTGTATAAATAAACGATGATTATTTATTGCTCAGCATCCGTGAACCGCGTGTTTGACTAAATGGGTGCGGCATAACATCATTCCGCAATTAGGACAACGCTTATACCACCACTTATAACAATGTTTTCGGTCATCTCTTTCCATGCATGTCTTCCGTATCTTCGCCATGATCATCCCCCAGGCATCTCCCAAGGATGGTCCTTGTATGCGGGCTTGTACGCCTTCGTGCTCCCGCCAATGCTCGCCGCCGACGTGACGGCGGGGCGTGTGTGCTGTGTCAACTCATTGAACGCGCCCGAAAGTGCATCCACTTGGTCATCGTGCGATGCCTCAGGGAATGCTTCAAGCTCGTCCAAGAACTCGTATGCCCATGTGCCACTCATCAATTTAAGGTTACGATTCGCACATGCCGCCGCAACGGGCTTCGCCCGATCCGTCTTGCTCCCTGTTGTTTTCACGCCCACAAAATTGAACCCTTCAAGCACGAATCGAGCATAATGGTCGATGATGCTTTTTCCCGAACTCCCAGGCTCCTGCTCCATGCGTATCGCCACATCCTTGCCGTCGAGTTGGGCGGTCTGCCTAACCAACGCCTCGACCGCTCCTGGATTCTCGCGCATGCGTCTAACGTCCAGAACGTAGAATACGCCCTTTGCTTTGCCCACCTTCGCGCCGACCGTCCAATCAGGATCGGTGTGTGCTCGGGCTTCCGTTCCCGCCAAATCCCAATATCGAACGACGCTCTCCATTGGAGGGGGGGATTCAATGACATCTATAAACTCCCGCTTGAAGTATCCACCCGCTTCGCTCACGCTCCAGTCTCCAAGTCGGAGCTGCTGCCGTCTCACGAGAGTAAGCGCGTTGAGCGATTTCTCATACTCCATCTGGTCGATATGCGGGTTATCTTCAAGTCTCGCGGGAATGAATCTTCGCTCGAACCCCTTCATCTCATCGGGAGATGGAAGAAGGAACCGCGCCTTTACCCAATCATGCCCCCTTCCCCCAGGATTCGTCGCGCTTCGCATCCGTATCGGAATGTTTGATTTCGCCAACCGCCGGAGACGGGAGAAGAGGTATGTGTATTGCCTTTCCGAGAACTGCGTCAATTCATCGAATCCAATAAATTGATATTCGCTCGATTGATAGCGGTACTCATTACCCTCTTTATCAAGATACCCGAACGTTAGAGTAGCACCAGAGGGAAATAGCCATCTTTTCTCAAGTGCCCTCCATTCCGCCTTGTTGGTCAGCCATTCCCTTGCGCGATCCATGAGCGCACCGGGAAGAGAGAGGTCGGCATACGAGCGACGCAGGAGAAGCGCGGAGTATTCGGGAACATGGGTATATTGAAGCGCGGCCATGAGTAGGGCTTCGGACTTGCCGCCCCCCGCCGCGCCTCCGTAAAGCACCTCCTTGTCGGTGCACTGGCAGAACTCCGCCTCTTTCGGTGTTGGTTCGTGGATGATGAAGGGGTTCATTAGAACCGTATCGCAAAACTCTTTTGGTGCACCCTCGAGTTCCCATCGCAGACGTGTGACGCGGCGGTCGAGAGGGGTCATCTGCGAACCTTCTTCTCTTTCACCCATTTATTCACCTCACCGCATGTTCGCATGGTCTGCATGTTCCTGTCTCGTTAAAGCACCATGCCGTTTTGTGGCAGTGAATACATTGAGTGAGCGACATATCCGCCGTCCTCCGCATCTTCCACGGACTTATCCCGCCCATGCGACCAGATGTCATGGTTTCACCCACTCCAATCCCAAGTCCTTTATATCATTGATATTATTCAGCATACTCTGAGTTATAATATTGGTACAGTCGGAGCAAAATGCCACTATATCTTCCGCAACAGGTTCACCTTGATTATTATATCGTATGTGAGTATCCAGAACCAATATTCGTTTATGCTTTAAGCATCTTAGATTACTGTTTCTTAGTATACTATCAGGTTTTACCATTGACATCATCCGCCCACCTTCAAATGAGGATTGTCAATAAGCTTGCGCTTGCACAGTTGGCATAGCCCTTTTGAGAGCCAGCCAATGACCCCGCTCGGATAAGCGAACGGTAACGTCTCGCCTCCGCATATCGAGCACGGCGCGGTCACGCAGTCGGGACATGGGGTCATTTAGATTACCACCTTCTCGACGCGAACGAGAGCGTTATCACGAATAACGATTTTGATATATCCGAGTTCAGTAGGATCGAGCCCGAATGTCTCTTCATATCCCGATTCCCCCATCTGATACAATCCTCTAAAGCATCCAGTGGAAGCGTACCATCGCGCGTCGGGGTGGATGTATCCTAATCCTTTCGATTGAATAGGGGTATTTGTGTACCCCTCTTTTAGTTCATCCCCCGCCATCTCAAGATATAATTCCTGGTCGGGTTCGAGCACTTGCAAACGATGAATGTGCCCCATCAGCATGACCAATGCGGAACCGTAGAGGTCGACTAACTTGCGTTTGAGCGCGATGAGAGAGTTTGTCTTTCGCTGCCGTCTCTCACCTGCTTTGAACCGCGATATCCCCGCGCCATGCCATGCGAAAATTTCAAAGCTGTCGTTAATGTTAAAAATTGCAGTATATGTACCATAAGGTACTTTCAGGTTCTTACATATGATATCTTTTGTGATGTTACCGAATCCCCGTATCTTGCGTTCATGGTTGCCTTCCAATACCCCAAGGATTTTATGCCTGATGGGGTAAAGCAGGTCAACGATGAAGTTGGCTTGAGCGATGGGATCGGCATGCATTGAATTGGTCGTGCCTATCATAAAACGTGGATCGGTCGGCGTTATCGCCTCTATCAGATCACCCATCAAGATAACTCTGGCGTTAGGTTCTCGGGCGATCTTTGCGATGTGCTTGCGGCATTGGTTTTCCTTGAACGTCATACCTCCTCCATGCAAATCCCCGAGAGCGTAAATGTTGACTGAGTTCTTAGGCACTTTCGCTTTTATACGTTGCATGGTTTCACTCCATTTCTTTGATAATAACAAGTCCGAGAAAACAGCACCCTATAAATCATCGTTCATCGCCCCCGCGCCAATCGCGCCGTTACTTCGTCGTTCGACATTTTGTGCCCCCACTCGCGCCCGCACGAACGGCACTTGCACCGCTCGTTCAAGTGCTCCGAAGGGATGTCCAGCTCGCAGACGCATCGCCCGCACGACGTTCGATATGATAGCCGACGATTGTGCTTCATCCTACCTCACGCTCCTTCGGGTTCTGCGGGGTGGACGGGAACTTAGTTATGATGGTTATTTCGATGGTTTTGGTAATTATGACATCCTCGCCACCTTTCTCTTCGTTGATGGGTTTCCACCAGTCGCCGCCGCCCAATGCTTGTATGTCATAGATTGTATCAAGCCGGATTTCTTGGCCTTTCTTGAATTTATAGGTTATCGATTTCCGCACCTTCATCGTGAGACCTCCTTCATCTCGTCCTTCAAATATCCCCAGATGTTCGCTCCTTTTCGTTCCAAGTCCTTTATGATGCGAGCGAAAAACATCGACGGTGTTTCGTCTTTCTGGCTCTGATATACCTTTTCCTCTCGATGCTCAAAATACATATCTCCACGTTTCCATACCGTCATTTACTCACTCCTCCTTCGGGTTTTGCAGGGTAGAAGGGGGATTTAAATATTTTGTCTTATCCTCCCAATATTTAGCATCTCCTTCGGGACAGCATCCTATCATCTGTCCATCTTTATAAATTATATGAATAAAGGGTATGCAGAATGATTCATATCCTTTTGAGCAGTCTTTACAGAATCCCATCTACCTCACCTCATCCGGCTGCTGGGTACAATCCCAGTCGGGTTCCGTTCTTGGTTGGGCGACAACCCAGAGCCGAAGCCACCTTTCCGCACCTTCATCGTCATTTCACCTCTCGCCTATATCCATCCGATGTTCGTACTTCGATGTCGCGCACGTCGCGCATAACTGTCGTTCCCACGGTTCGCGTTCTCGTCCGCATCGTCCGCATCGTCCGCATCGGCCTTCCTTGACATACCTTGCGAACAATCGCTTCTGTGACGCGCATACTATCGCTCTCCTCCGCGTGACGTATCCCGGATCACACTGGTATCGTTCGTAACTCCGCGCGTATCGTGTAATGTCATTGCATCTCCTTGAACAATATATGTGTTGCGAACGGTATTTGGCAAACACCACCAGACACCCTTGGCGAGCACAGAGAGCGTTCATGCATCAACGCACCTTTATAATGAGCCAGAGCCAGAGCCAGAGCCAGAGCCAGAGCCAGAGCCATCGCCATAGCCATCGCCAGAGCCATCGCCAGAGCCATCGCCATAGCCATCGCCAGAGCCATAGCCATCGCCATAGCCATCGCCATAGCCAGAGCCATCGCCATAGCCATAGCCATCGCCAGAGCCATCGCCATCGCCAGAGCCATAGCCAGAGCCAGAGCCAGAGCCATAGCCAGATTTTACTGTTTCCATATTAACACACTCTTAATATTTTGCTCTGCCTTTTTTGTCGTGGCGATGATCTCGATTGCCTCGGTCAACACTATCTCATCGACGGGTTCGGGGAACTTGCATTTATCCGGCATGCTCGTTCCCGACATCGCCAACTGAGATAGCGATGCTGCACCCTCCCAATACCATATCCGTCGTGCGTCTTGCAGGATAACCTCTTTGCCTTTTCGCTCCTTCAGATGCCCCGCGAACACTCCGGCGGAATACGTCCTTACGACGACGTACTTCTTGTTTGTTACGCTTTCCCTCTTTTCCTGCACACTACTCGCGAGAATGTATTTCTCGCCGTTTATTTCGATTTGTTTTTCCATTTCAGCACACCTTACCTCACCGTATCACCTAAATATATATTAATGTTTCGTTGCGCGATCCTGCACCGTTCGCACCGAACGATCCCGTCCGTTCCGCGCATCCATGCGTGCCCTCGATTGCCCCTCTTATGTGCACCCGGATGCCCTTTACGCGCTTTGCTCACGCGCATGTGTGGGGGCGACTTGGGGCATCTCATGGCGCGACCTCCCGCACGACTCGGAGGACCAACGCCTCGATGTCACCCGCACCGTACAACTTCATGCAGGTAAGGCACACCTCGAACTCCCGAACGCCGATATCGCCGCACAGGACGACCGATACGACCGCACCGTCATCCCCGCACCATTGGCAGAGGGGCATCACGTTCCCTCCTTCGCTTCGAGTTCGCGGATGCGCGTAAGGTAAACGTCCTTGAGCCGTCGTTCCAGTTCGTCGAGCTGCGCATCGACCTCGGTTTGCGTGAATGCGCCCTCTGTAATGATCGCGCCCTGCTGTCGTGCATCGATTGCCACTTGCACGACCGCTTGAGCGCATCGTATCAGCTCCGCCTCTGTCTTCACCATCGGAGCGAGTTTGAGACCCAACGCAAGTACCTTCCCCCGCGATCCTTCCGCTTTATATTCCTCCATCTGCTTGAGACCTTCATCCAGCGTAAGGTCAACTATCTTGCGTCCTTTCGATTCTGCGCGTTCGCCTTGCGTCTTATCCACCATGTCGATTTGAACACGGTATGCGGGATCATGCAGATATCCGTTCAGGGTTCGCGTCGAGATGCCCATCAGTTTGCATATCTCTCGCGTCGTCTTGCGCTCTGCCTTCATGGGTAGATATTGCGACGCGAATGTTCCAGGGGATAACTTCTTCATTCGGGACATTTTATCGCCTTCTTGCCCGTCAACTTCTCCCAACGGACGATTATCACGTCGACGTATATCGGGTCTATCTCCATCATATAGCACATGCGACCCAACTGCTCGCAGGCGATGAGCGTCGTGCCACTTCCGCCGAACGGGTCGAGAACGAAAGCGTCCGTCTGCGATGAGTTCAAGATGGCATTGGCCACAAGCCGAACGGGTTTCATGGTTGGATGCATATCGCACTTCCGCTCGCGGTCGACCTCCCAGATGGACTTCGTGAACTCGCCGCTCCCTACGAAGGCGTGCTTACCTTTCCATCCGTACAGTATCGGCTCGTGTTTGTAATCGTAGTCGAGACGACCCATTGAGAAGGTCGGTTGGTTCTTGACCCATATCAACTCGTGTTTGCAGGGAATCGAACCCTGCATCATCATCATCATCATCATCATCTGGTCGCCACCTTGGGGGGCGGTGACGTAGTACGAGCCGCCATCTTTCAGAGTCGAGCCGATGAGTTCAAACGCAGGCTTCCAAACGGTCTTGGCCGTTTCCTCTACCGAGACGTTGTCGCTTTCGATATCTGATACAATCCGTCCAGAAGGCTGGACGGATTGTAGAGCACGGTTCTTTTTCCCGATGCCGACCGAGTATGGCGGGTCCGTAAACACCATGTCAGCACGCTCCCCCCTCATCAATGCGGTCATATCGTCCTTGCTCGTCGCATCCCCGCACATGAGCCGGTGGTTGCCGAGCGCGTATATCTCGCCACGCTTGCTCTTCGCTACCTTCGGCGGCTCAGGCACGTCGTCCTCGACGACCACATGCTTAAGGTGCTCGCCAAATCCCATCTCATCCAAATCCAGTTCCGGCAACTCGACCTTTATCTCCTCAAGTAAATCATTCAGCTTATCCTCATGCCATCCCTCTATCATCGTCAGATTGTTATCCACAAGCGCGTATGCCTTCGCCTTTGCGTCCGAAAGTGGAAGAAATACAACAGGCACTTCTTTCATGCCTTTGTTTTTCATCGCCTCGTATCGCCCATGCCCCGCGATTATTTTGTTTGATTTACATTGAAGTAGTATCGGTTGAGTAATGTCGAACTCATCCATCGACTTCTCAATCGCCTTGATATTATGTTTCTTTGGGTTACGATCCCACGGCTTCGGTACGTCGATTGCGACGTACTCGACCTTTAACTTTGCCATCGTCCCCCGTAAGCGTCGTGCCTTAATAAATGTTTTGCAAGGACGGGATGGACGCCTGCAGGACGACCCGAATCCATCCCATCAGCTCCCGCATCCATGCCGCGTCGGGTTCGCGTCCAATGGAAGTGATGCGGGACGATACCGATATATCGCAGAGGTTTATATACATTTCGGAATTGCGACCCATGAATCAAAAACACGATCCGGAGCGAAGAGGGAAAGAAATGGGGCAATGTTTCCCTTGAATGGGGTAATGATTGCATGGGGATGCACTATTAGTGACATAGTAATATAGTTAACATATAACTATGTTAACTAAGAGCCCCAGGGTGTCAAGGCATTTTCTTTATTGTTATCCAGCTTTTCCTCTTTTTACTCTCTTTTTACTTTTTTGTTTATTTTTACATCTGTTTTTGTATCATTTTTTGACTTTGGCACAGTAAGAGGGGATAAAAGTAGAGAGACAATAAAGGGTGCCTTGACACGCTGGACACTTTCGAGTATTTCAACCAAAAAGTTGAACTTGCGGGAAAGTCTCGAGCCGACCAATGAACCCGGATTTGTTGTCTTTTGACTGATCAAGATGGATGTGGCAATTATTGCTCTTTTACCATTTGGTGAGAATCGTTAATTATAAATACCCGCATGTCTTCTGGGTGAAACAATGGAAACGGCAACGGAGTGTTATGCATGGGAGAGTCAGTAATTACATATCTCGAAGGACATGATACGCGAGTCTTGCGCGGGACTGTCGAGGATTTGGCGAACGGATGGATAAGGGTCAAACGTCGAGCTGGCGATATTGAGATCAACCGGGCATATATCATCAAGATAGAGACGCCGAACGAGGGTGTTGTTTTATGAAGCCCCGCGATATCATATTCATATGCATGCGCAAGGGGTTCAACGCAATCCCTATAGCACGAGGCGCAAAGGAGGCGAAGTATACTTTTGGGAAGGGCATGCTCGAACCGTATTTCAAGAATCATTATGAATGGACGGATAGATATCTCGATGGCGATTATAACGTCGGGATAGTTACGGGAAAGACAAGTCACAATCTCGCGGTGCTCGATATCGATAGTGATGATATAGCTCATCTCTTTCTCGATAACTTCAATACCATCATCCACGAGACATTCAGCGTGAAAACAGGACGCGGATACCATATCTATTACCAGCTCGACGAATCGATAGGGAACGAATGCAAGGCATCGTTCTACCGTCCCGGCGAGGACTACGAACCCAACGAACAGGGGAAAATGGAGCATAAAGCGCATACGACGGTGACGGTGAAATGCCAGGGAGGATACGTCATTGCCCCAGGTTCGTTGCATCCCTCGGGGATTGAATATACAACGATTTGCGAGAAGTTGCCTATCAAGATACCCGCTAAAGAGTTCGTGGCGATGTTCGAGCGGAATGCGAGAAAGGTATGCAAAATGAAAGGATGGTCGCTCGCTGCGACTATCAAGGATGAGCCGGATGAGGGCGAACCGATGCCTCTCCGTCTTGAGGATATCGCGGGAAAGGGTCTGCGCAGATGCGGGAATGAGCTCGTTGGTTCTCATCCGGTGCACGGGAGCGAAGGCGGCCATAACTTCTGTATCAACCCAAACAAGCAGATATGGCATTGTTTCCGGTGCAATAGCGGGGGCGGTCTCAAGAGTTGGTTATTGGTACAAGAGCATGTCATCGAGTGCGAGGATGCAGGGAAAGGCGTCCTGTCAAAACACGGGATCGACGTGGATAAAATCTTGGAAGAGAAATATAATATAAAGAAACCGAAGTTCAGAAAAATGGGTGATGATAAACCGAAACCGTATGCGGTTGCGGGCGAGATAATGAAAAACTATTTTTTCAAGACGATATGCGATGAGGATGAAGAGATCTATGTATATCTCCCAGAGGATGGGCTATACCATTCCGGGGCGAAGCAACTTATAAAGAAGTGCGTCTATGATATTCTCGATGAGAATGCCAGCTCGCATTATATCAACGAGGTCGTTTGCGCGATCCAGGCGCAAACGTATGTCAAGCGTGAGGCGTTCGATGCCGATAAAAACCTCATCTGGATAAAGAACGGCATTTTTAATATGGCAACAGGTGCTCTTGAACGGTTCGGCCCCTCGAGATTGAGTTGGACGAGCATCCCGGTCGTTTATGATCCGGAAGCGAAGTGCGAGGTATTTACCAAGTTCGTCGGAGAGATTGTGAAAGAGGAAGATATCCAACATCTCCAAGAGATGTTCGCCTATTGCTTGCTTAGAGACAATCGATATCAGGTCGCCTATATGATGATAGGAGGGGGCGCGAATGGGAAGAGCACGTTGATGGGGATACTCCGGGCGATGCTGGGCGAGGATAATGTATCGGGTGTTGCCCTGCAATCGTTCTCGCATGATCTTTTCGCCGCGAGCGCATTGTATCTCAAGATGGCGAACATCTACGACGAGATACCTAAAGAGGCGATGAAGTACACGGGGGTATTCAAGGCAATCGTAACAGGTGATCCAATAAGCATCCAGCGCAAGTACGGGCATAGGTTCCAGGCATCCATTTACGCAAAGTTGATATTCAGCACGAACGAACTACCCCGAAGTTATGATAACTCCGATGCATACTATCGCAGGTGGGTGATAATCCAGTTTCCAAATCAGTTCCTGATGAATGCCGATAGGATGATGCCCGCGAAATTGGAGACCGAACTATCGGGCATATTTAACTGGATGGTCGAAGGCATGAAGAGGATGAACGAGAAGGGAACGCTCACCTATAATAAATTACCCGATGAGACAAGACAGTTATACAAAAAACTATCATCGCCGTTCTCATCGTTCTGCTCGGAATGCATCAGGGAAGAAATGGATGGGCATGTGACGAGAGATGAACTCTATGAGAAGTATTGCGCATATTGCCGAGACAACAATCTATCCCCAGAAAGCAGCCAGATGGTGTACAAGCAGATGATGATAGATTCAGTGGCGAGAACGGAAAAACGCACAATAAACGGGGCGAGGGTGAACGTATACTGCAATATCAAAATAGTAATTCCCGACGAAAAAGAAGAGGACGAACGACCGCCCGAATCATCCCCGCTCGATAGATATGGAAGTGATGGAAAATGAAAAAATTCATCAACAAGAACCAGTCCGAGGCGGAGGCGATATAATGCAAGCATACAACAATAACTCATACTATTGTGAGAAATGTCTGCGCGGATTCGAGAAGAACTGCGTTCCCTGTCATAAAGATAAAAAAGGGAGATACTGTCCGGGTCGTATCGTTCGAGGGTTCGTTCCTCCATCGCAGAGGTTCGACCGGAACGCATGGGCGAGAGAACGGTATCGGAGGTCTCGCCCATGATCCTTCCCGACTTCTGGACATCCAAGTTCGGGAATGTTCCCTATAAAATTTGCGATTGCATCGAGGGCATGAAGCAGTTGCCTGATAAGTACTGCAATATCAAAATAGTAAGCTCCATCGTTGCCCACATTGATAAAGAAGAGGGGTGGTTCAAATGACGCTTCCCCGATGCCCGCGTTGCAATTCGCCAGTACGGTATATCGATAGAGGCGTATGGGACTGCACAGCATGTAAGGTCGTCTTGCTCGCGTCCGAGGTGGTGAGATGACCCGTCGTATCCCTCGCCCCCCGTGCGAGCATCCCGACATCGTGCGATGGATACGCGCACACGGTCTCCGCGCGCCTACGGAGGTGCGGTGCGAGAAGTGCCGGACGTGGGTGATGGTCGATGCAAAATTCGTCAAGGGCGTCAAGGGGACGTGGTTCTGACGCGCCCTTTCATCCGATGTCGTTCGTGTGGAGTTCGAATCTTGGAGCTGTTGACCACCGACGTTTGTCCCGCGTGTCGCGGGATCGGATGCTCGGGGTGCGAAGGTCGCGGCCAGAAAAACGAACACATGTCCTATTTTTATTGTCCGCCCTGCGGCGCGGACTATTTCGGTGTTCCGAGCGCGGACGACGGCGGCGAGGAGGAGGACGAGGATGTATAGCATCGAAAATCAAGTCAATTCGTATATGCGAAAGGTATATATACTACAAACGTATATACTGTATCAAAGAGGTGTGCAAAAATGACAACCAACAACAAGGACGGGAAGGTGCAGGCAGCGGGGAATATCTATTTCGTCGGATACGGGTGTAAATCAGACCTCAGCGAGGCAGACCTCCGCTGGGCAGACCTCAGAGGGGCAGAGATGTTCATGGGTAACAGAAAAGTATTGCAATTGGAGGACTGAGCGCATGTGCAATTTTTTTAGCTGTATCATCGTTCGCGGAAAAGGCATGAGATTCTCGGGATTCGACGAACAGAACAACCATTCGCATGAGATATGTATCCGCGCCCTAAAACTCCGCGATGATGGACGGGATAAAAAGTTTGTTCGAATCGAATGTAAAGAGGGGAAAAACATTCGAATCGACGAAAGCATGATTCCAGACTGGCTCGATATCGACAAGTATGCGCCGCGCATCCGAAAGCTATACAAGATACTCGCCCCGATTCGGAAGACCTACGACGAAGCAAGATCGGAA
>OFOA01000006.1_pt1 | contig 14422 bp, 17 predicted proteins | sample 1542231 | NCBI WGS metagenome assembly OFOA01 (sample SAMN04958514, study PRJEB24370) | sediment metagenome | isolation source: lake sediment | place: USA: Lake Hill lake, St. Paul Island, Alaska | collected 2013
ACTCCGATCCCGACCACGATTCCGACCCCGACCTCGACCCCGACCACGACCTCGACCACGACCACGACCTCGATCCAATATACTTTACTACAATCATTTTTGTTCTCTTGGTAATTCAAAATTCCAAGGAAAAAAGTCAGTAACAGTGTCGAGATTTACAAATGCAATCCCTACTGGTTCTACTTCTTCCAATTTTCCTTCTTTTATGGCTTGCATAAATCTTCCACTATCAGCAACCCAAGAAGCATTTTCGAGCATAACAAATTTTCCAATTAAACGTGTTGCCAAACCTACCATGTGATAGGTTACTGTTCGAAAAAACCACTTTTTTCCAATCAATTCTTCAAGAGATGAAATGTTAATTTTTTCATCATCTGGTAAGTAATCTTTTATTATCTGATATGTTTCATCAGTAATTTCTATTATTCTCATTAGTTTTTACTCCTTATTAAGTCTCTTTCTCTGTCTCTGCGACCGAGAATCATTCTTTGTCTGTTCTGTATCCTTTGTTTGTTTGGGTGTGGAATAGTACCCACCTACCCAAAGACGGGCTAAATTTTCCAAAGCACTTTTCTTATGGTCAAATGCTTTCACTGCGGAAGCAAGAACATCGGCTTCATATTTCTTTTCAAGGAATAATTCATATTGTTCACGATATTCCTTATCAGCCATGATCTCTGCTTCCAGAATAGTATCTGCCGGTTTCTTACCGGCTGTACTTACGATGTCCCTGATTATTTCAGACCTGAGAATATCTATCCTTTCCTTTGCTTTTTTCTGAGCCATGTCAGCCCTTGCAAATTCTTCCGCATACTTCATGTAAAGCTGCGGTTGTTGAATAAACTCCCTGTCGAGAGAATCAGCATCAATTTCAAGATCATTTTTGTATCTGTTTGTTTCCATAGTTCCTCGTAGATAATTTCTTAATCGGATGCTGAAATGAGATGTCATAGTTCCCACTTCAGTCATCCTGAGAAGCTTTTAGCCACCTTGCGAAGAGGTACTTCCTTTGGAGCTTACGCTTTGAACAGTAGGCTGCATGACCAACCCAAAGTTCTGTTTCACCCGATTAAAAAATCATCTCTGACTATACTATCTATTTTCTTTCTTATTTTTGTGCGCTTTTTTCTTTATCTTTAGATATTTTCATTTCTGACATTTCTGCCCACGAACCATCAATTTTAGATACTTTCATTTCAATATCAAGAGGCACAATAATCCAATCCCATTCTTTCCTGATGTCTTCACACATAATCTGTCTGAGCTTTTCATAGATTTCATTCAATTCAGGTGGGTAAATATCCATAACAATGCTATCATGTATCTGTCCTATGATTAATGTTTTCTTTCTTGTTTCTCTAAGCCATCTTTCAAAATGAATAAGGCTCCATAAAAGACAATGAAATGCCGGTCCTTGTATGGGAAGATTTAAAACCTGGTTTTTCCGAAGTGCTCCTCGTGCAATAAATCCGGTAAAAAGTTCAATTTTTCCCTTACTCTGAAATTTTTTCCACTGGTCTATTTTCCACTGATTATACACAGGAAACTTTTCATTCCAGAATTTATACTCTACATCCTCAATATGGGATTCAAATCTTCTATAGGATGAAACATTCTTTGACCTGAGATGTTCCCTTGTTTCCATCGGCATGTCTTTCCAAATCCTCGGAGCTATTTCAGCATAGTAGCTCCCATAGAATTCAGGGAACACAAAACCATTTTTTGCAAGGTATCGTTCTTCCTTGGTGACATCCTTTTTCATGAATATTTCACGAGCCTGGTCTCTATGCATATCAGTGGAAGGATCGTGGATATATTTTAACATGGCAGGATCTTTATGGCAACAGGCAGAGATACGGACTTCCACGCCGGAATAATCCACTTCTCCAAGCATGTTCCCTGATCGTGGAATAATACCAGAACGAATGGTTTTCTGTGCAACAACATCCCTGACCGGCACATTTTGAAAGTTTGGCTGAGAGGAACTGGATCTGAAACTTGAAGCAGTATTCAGCCAGAATGAAGGATGAAGATATTCCCCATCAGCATTTTTTATATAGTTTGAAATATAGGTATCTCTCATCTTGGTGAGTTTTCTCATTTCTACAATTTTTCTTACCAGAGGATGATCTAATCCCTCCAATACTTCAATGTCAGTGGACGCATTTCCATGCACTGTTTCTTTTTTTGATTTGAAATTCAATTTATCAAAAAGGAGATATTGCAGTTGTTTGGAACTATTGGGATTGAATTCCTTTTTATCAAAGTGTTTCTGGACTGTCTCATTCTCCTTTATTTTCCTTTCTGTAAATTCTATCTTTCGAGTGAGCTTTTTCATTGTCTGTTCATAATAATTTCTACCTATTCGTATTCCCTGCATTTCAATCCTGCTGAGTGCAAGGATACCTTCATGAAAAAGTATTCGTGCCTCTTCATTCAAAAGAGGATTGTTCTTCTGGTCCTGGTAGAGCATGAAGGTTATGGCAGCGTCCATTGCATTGTAATGAAGCATATCATTAACAGGACATTCACTCATATCTTTAATAAACTTCTTTACAGGTTTGTCATAACCAAGAAAACCGTAGTTCACTCCACCTTGAAATTTTAATCCTGTTATCTTGTCTCTGTTATCAAGAATATGGGCATTCACTTCCGTATCCCATATCCAATTCTTGACAGGGTATCCCAATTGCTCCAGAATCCATTTATCCTCAAATTTCAAATTGTGGGCGATCTTCCCTGCACTGTTTTGAAGGAGTCTTCTCAATTCTTTTCTGAAATCTTTATCATCAAAAATAGGAAAGGATGTTGCCTTATTCCTTTCATAACTTATGGCAATGGAAAGTATTTTTGCTCTTTCTGCATAAGGAGAAAGACCTATTGTTTCAATGTCAAAAGCAAAGGATTCAAGTTTTATCTGGTTGATTCCCTGTAAAAAGATCGTAGTTCCCATAGCATTTTCAATACACTTTGTTTCTATAGGTGTGAATCCTTCCTTGCTGGCATCATGCTCTACTGCTTCTTTTATCTGTTGTTCAAATATTTTATTGATTATCTTATCATCAGGATTTCGATAGACATAGGCAGGATGGTACATGGGATACACCCATGTGTTCCACAATCTATCTGGTATCTTTCTTCCAAGCCATTGTTCAAGGTCTGTAACCGATTGTCTCCCTGCAATAAATGATTGTACTGCGATCTTTCCAAGAAGAAAAATCTTTTCCGGTTTAAGATCCTCTATGGTTTTTAAAAGGTTCTTCCTGCAGCAATTTATCTCCTTGAGGGTGGGTGTGCGATTGTTTGGTAGTCTGCAAATTAGGGCATTTGTTTTCCAGCAATCCTGGTCTATTCGTATCCGGTGTTTTCTGAGAATCCTTCTGAGAAGCTGTCCTGATTGTCCAATGAGTTGAGTGTTTTCTTCATCCTCTCTTTTTCCTGGAGCTTCGGCAACAATCAGGATTTTCTTTCGTCCTTCTCCTGTAACCGGCATGTGAGGAGAAAGACATTCCTGATCAAGAGTGCATCCTCCACAGCCATTATTATTTTTCTCTTTTTGTTTCATATCTCCTTTTTTAAATAAAGAATAGCTTCTTCTTTTGTTCTAAATTCAGCAGGATAGGTTATCCCCCATAATCCCCAATTCAAATAAAACCAGAATGGTCCCCATTTATATTTTATTCTAAAAGAACTGTTTTTTTCTATTATTCTATATCTCATATTTCTATCTCCAACAGTTTTCAAAAAAGGTATGCTTTACAATTAGGACATCCAATATGACTAATTCCATAAACAGTTTTCTTTCCTCCCATATACTGATAACCACAATGAAGGCAATAAGTCCAATATTCTTTTTTGTGAGCATATTTTGTCTTTAAACAATGAGGACATTTTTTTCCCAACACATTAACCTTTTTCATATCTCTATCTCCTTTTCAAATTGAGAATCGAGATAAGGTTTTCCTATCGAGAGATTCTGAAGAACAATAACTTGATCATCACTCTGAAATGAATCATGCCTCTGTGCCATGATTTTGATACGCATAATTCCATTTCTCTTATCATCCTTATCCTGATTGAGAGAAAACATACAGGCAACATGATTTTGCTTTCTCGTATCCTCTGAAAGATCTCCCTGCTCTACATCCCTGCTGTACGTTGCCTTGTTCGTATGTGTCGCCGTGACCACCACACAATGACGTTTCTGAGCAATGCTTCGAAGTGATTTCCATGTATGATCGATCTGATGCCGAACTTCTCCTTTCAGTTCAGGAAGAAGGATGTCAGCATAATCAACAATGATAATATCAGGAATAAAATTGTCATAGTATTCAAGATTATCTATATGCGCTTCGATGGTGCTCACTCCCACTGAATAAGCAGGAAAACAAAGAAGTCTGAAAACTCCTCCACGTATAAGCGTTTGAATATCCTTTCTTTTTTTCAATGCACGAGAAAGTTGAATTCCTTCTTTTTCTGCTTCTCTGTATTCAATTCTTCCATTTTCAAAGAAAGGAATTTTAATTATCTCACCCTCCCGTGGCGGTTTTCTTGTTTCTCCAAGAACATGCTGGTATATCCTTCGTATCATCTGCTGACGCATCATTTCACAAGAAATGAAAAGCACCTTTCTCTTTGCGAACACTCCTCGCATTCCAATTTCCTGGAGCCACCAAGTCTTTCCTCTTTTTCCTGGTCCGGCAACGGCATACAAGTCTCCCCTGCTGAATGGTCCGACAAATTTCCCCAAAGTGCCAGGTAGAGAAAATAATTCATCCTCGTCGTCGTCACCCAATAGAGCGGTGGTGATTGCTTCTGTATTTTGAAATACATCGATACTCTCCCCTGAATATTTTTCTTTACGTCTGAATTTTGCAACTCGTGATTCTGCACCGGCGACATCATCCTTTGAAAGATCATAGGATATTTCCTCTTTGAGATTTTCCAAAGTCCTTTTCTTTAAAAAATGTTCTGCCTTATCAAGTTCATATTGGAGATTGAAAGAATCATCCTGTCTCTTGGCAATTTCTTCAATCATGAGTTCTACAGTATCATAGATAGCAGAATCGATTGCTTCTTTCTCTGCTTGCCAAATTGAAGTGATGTGTTCTGCAGGAACCTTATTGTATTTTTGGAAGTAGCCTATGCACCATCCTGCAAGTATTCGTGTGTGCTGTGATTGAAAAGACTCATGAGAAATGATTGGAATGATTTCCTTGGCAAATTGATCTGAACATATAAGCCCCCTGATAATATCCTGTTCTGCTGTGCCATCCACAGATTTGCTGTGCCACTTCATTTTCCATCCTCAATAATGCGTTTCTCTTTTTTCAATGCCTGTGCTCGTGCCTCTTCAAGACCTGTCACTTGTTCCTTCGCATTCTTTTCTATTCCACTCACGCTTCCGAACAGGTCAGCAAAGACATCACGAACTTCCTCTATTCTTACTCGCATCTCGGTGGCAAGATATTGGTTTCCTTGTGCGCCGGTTATGGCAGCCACATACAAATCTTCCACGATCTTCGCACGTTTTTTATAAAGTTCAACTTCCCGTTTGTATCCTTCATTTTTCTGACGTTCGACAAGGAGATCCACCTGGTGCTGGCTTTTGAGTTTTTCTTCATTCTTTGCATTTTCCTCTTTCCAATAGGAATCCTTCCGGTCCTCTGCATCCTTTCGTACCTGTTCAAATGCATCATGAAGGTCTGTCTTGGCTATGTAATCATCCTTGTAATTTCTAATCATGAAATCATCGGTATAGTATTTTTCAACATACCATTTTAAGAAATTTGAAAACATAATGAATCTCCTCTTATTGTTTTTTATACTATCAGAAAAATGAGTCTCAGATAGGCACATAAACGCCAAAATTCCCCGTAAAATCGTGAGAAAATGATAGGTCTTTTCAAAAAAACGTCTTGGGATATGGCAAAAATAGAAATGCTTTGTATTGTCATTAGAGCCACGTAGCGTCTATTCTAATTAAACTATATATGTGCCAAATCTGGCTTGTTTTCGGTGTGTATTCCTTTTTTCATAGCACTCCATCGTTCTTTTTCCTGTTTGTACGCTTCATCCATTTTTCTCATCTCATCAGAAGTAGGATCGAAATTATAATTGTATTCTTTTCTGATATGACGAAGAAACAGTTTCCAAGTTCGAGTGAGTGTGCCTATCTGAAGATCTTTGAAATTACTGAGCCATCTGATATGTTTATCAACAAATTTCTCCAGTGTGCCGAAGTGGGACTTGCATCCACCATCAAGAAAAGAAACCTTTTGTATCTGTGGCACAAGCTTTTCATACCAATCAAGGATGGTATTTACTTTTTGTACGAGAACAAACTCGTCCCGTACTGTCCGTATTTCTTTTTTGAGAAGTTTTTCATATAGTTCAGTGATTTCAGGATTATTTCTATTCACACATTGCATTGCTGTTTCATTAAGAGGACGAGGATCGGTTGCCATAACTTTTAAAAACCATGATGATCGAGTACATGAATTAAAAATAAGAATATGAAAACTTTTATGTACTCCTTTTTTATCTGATGGGAAATATCCTTCTTGCTGTATTCGATTAAGACGTTCTATTCCTTGAAATATTTCTTCTTGAGTAAATTTCTTTCGTGGCAACTCAACTGGCACTTGATTTTGTTCCAGCCACTGCCGGTCCAGGTCACAATGTTTGCCCAACGAGCCATTCATCAGCCATTGGCAGTAGCGATGGGCTTTTTGATATACTTCTGCTTTAGCAGATTTATGTTTGGTTAGCAGAGGATATGTATTCCATTTTTCTAAAAATATAGATGAATCATATAAAGATCCTGTATTCTCAGGATCTTCTATAGGATTTAAGTTGTTAGTTAAAGCATTTATATTGTTAGTTAAAGCATTTGTTGTCGTTTTCCCGCTTGCCGTTAAATCGGCTTGCCGGTTTTCCGACAAACGGTGAATATCTATAGGTTCAAGTTCTACTCGTTTTGTATGTACTTTTACATAGGTTGTTCCAAAATGTCCTCTTTCTCCTCTGGTTTGTTTTATTGTGATAAGACCAAGATCAATTAAAAGGTTTTTTGCTTTTTCAAATCGTTCTCTGCCCCAATCGAGTCCTTGTCTGCAGTAGGTATCAAGAGCTTTTACTGAATTTGTTTTTTGTAGGATAGAAGTAAATTGATAATGTTCATAGAGAGATTTTGCATCAATTCCTGTCCTGCCATAACTCATAAAGAGGGCATATTTACTTACTGTAATCCATATAAGTTCATCTTCTACATCACGTTCAATTATTGTGTTTTTTAGATTTTCAATTTCCATTAAGATCCTCCTGAAGATAAAACAAAAAGCCTCAACCCATCACTCAGCTTTCGCTGTCCCTCTCGTGATAGATTGAGGCTTTTAATTACTTGGGTAATTATCCCATAAAATAGAGAGGGCTTTGTTTTATGGAATAACTACCTTGTTGCCTATATTATATAAAATTATATTATATCTGTCAACAATTTTTATCATCCTCCTACTCGCCTTTCGGCGGTATTGTTTCAGATATTTTTTTTGTTAAATACTCATATCCCTTGCTGTTGAAATGTGTTCCATCAGCTTCCATCATGTCGGATGTAAAATCCAATTTCAGATATTCCGGTAACTCAGATAATAATACATTGTACTCGTCCGCTAATTCTTGGGGGATGATAGTCTGCGGAATGGACAATACGATTACCCTTGCGCCCTTGCAGTGGTCAATAATTTTACGGATGTCTCTGATATATTCCTCTGGGGCAGTGTTGATAAAAGTGTTGTTGATCCCGACACCGATTATCACGATGTCGGGGCGATACTCATCAAAATAATGCAGTCGATATATCACCCCACTTGTCGTAGTCCCAGGATACGCGCAATTAAAAACGGTGTTGTCGAGTCCATCCCACGTTCCACCGCCATACATCCGCGAGTCACCAAAAATCATTATCGATGGAGTGTTTCCCTGACGGTGCTGAACACCTGTATCGATGTAGTTAAAGAATCCTACCGGAAACTGTGTGTTCTTTAGATCATTGGTATTATCGTAACAACCAAGTATGATGAAAAAGATAAGGAAAAGAGCTGGCTGCATCTTGGGTATAACACAGAGGAATTTTTTAGTAAAAGGGGTAACTTTTTGGTAGGAATTCCTCACCAACTCTTTCCTTAAATCAAACATATTTGAATGATTCACTTTTTTCTCCTGACATATTTTCTTTTTTCTGGAGATTGTTTTTTCATATCTTCTTTAGGAATTATAATATCTTTATCACACATGGGACAGGTATATCTTTCTCTTTTAGGTGGTTCACCTTCAAAGGTTTTTTCAAATCCACATTTGCATCTGTATGATTTCATTTCATTATATCCTTCATCAAATAATCCGCATCTTTCTGTTTCATGCTCCCAGGATCTTCCACTCCATCGTCAAGCGTGATGACCTGTATATCCTTGCAGAAGGTTCCAAGGTTCCATGCCAGTTTATGTGCTCGCTCCTGTGCAAATTTCCCTTCATCATACAGGATAAAAATCCTTTCATATTTCTTTTTTGCAATAAATAAAACCTGTTGTGCAGTCCATCCGGTTCCAAATGTAGCGACAGATCCCCTTCCCAATCTCCATACATCTGTCGGTCCTTCTACTATTACCACCTTGTTTTCTGTATTGTCTGCATTATATACTATCTCTTTATAATGGATAACTTCGTCACTTTTTTTACATGCTTTGTATCTTAATTCCTGTTTTCCTGTCACATCCCTTCCCTGATAGGAAATAAAATTTCTATTTATGAAAATAGGAATTATTATACGAAATTTGTAAGAGCCTATGTGTGTTGTTCCTATTAATTGATATTCTTCCTCAATTTTATATGGATCAAACTTTCTTTTTATGAGATAAGTATAGTGCCTGTCCTGCAATGGTCCTGTACCTTCAGGCATGGAAAGCACTGTCGGTTTTTTGATCTGAAGATTGGTTATGATTTTTCTTCTGGTTTGTGTGGTATATTCCTCAATAATTTCCTGTGCCTTGTAGAATGATACCTCCAGGATTTCGCTCACGAAATTTTCTAAGGAGTTGGGACCGCATATCCAGCAATTGTACCGAGCTTCCTCCAGGTTTATCCCTCCATGTAAAGATTGATCTATACAAAATGGGCAATTTACTCCTATCCATCCTTCTCCTATATTTTTACCTTTTGTTTCATAGGGTATATTATAATCCATAAATAATTTTTCTGCATCAAAGGGCATAGTTTACCTTCTCTATGAGTAGTTCTTTCCATTTATTTCTATTAAAATTTGTTTTTGAATGACATCTTAAGCAACTGCCTGACTTTCTTCACATGCTATTAATATGTTCATTTTTAATTCTCTCCTTATATTTTTCTAAAAGTTTGCTGAGAAGAGTATCCTCTTCCGGTGCTCTTCCATCAAGAACAGCATCAAGTTTCTGACGCTTCTCATCCAGAATTTCAATGATGTCATTCTCAATAGTGTTCTCGGCAATGATATAGTAATAACCAAGACTGTCTGTTTTTCCTATGGTATAAATTCTTTTTTCTGCTTGGTCATGATTGCCAGGAATCCAATCAAGCTCACAAAACAGGACATCACTTGCTGTGTGCAGTGGTGTTCCCTGCCCTGCAGCTTGAATATTTCCAATGAGAAGTTTTGTGTCAGGATCTCCCTGAAAGGAATCGATGGATTTTTGTTTCTGTACTGCGGAGTCTCTTCCATCGAGCTTGACGGAAATTGCTTTGTACTTTTCCATCAGAATATCTATTGTTTCATGATGAGTGCAGAACACTACCAGTTTCTTTTCCTGTTCAAGAAAATTATCAATCCATTCAATAATGGAATTCATTTTTCCCTTTACTGCAAGCTGTTTTAAGTAATTGAATTTTGCAAGAGTCTCTGCCCTGCTTGCTCTTTCTGCTTTTTCTGAAGAAAGATTTTTGGCTATCCAGGAAACAATATCCCTTTCCGCTTCTGTATATTCTTTCCTGTTGGAAATTTCAGTGGCTATCGTTATTCTCTGTTCCTTGGGAAGTTCTTTAATAACATCCTTTCTGGTCCTGCGGATCATCAAGGTATTCTTTAAAATTTCATGGAGTTCTTCTGTATTTGAAGCTCCCTTATATTCCCATGCATAACCATTGAATTCAGGAGAACAATATCTTTGAGTAAATTGATAAAAGGAATTGAAAATATCTTTTCTGAGAAGGGAAAGTATTGAATAGAATTCATACGGTCTGTTTTGTATGGGTGTTCCTGATAATGCAATGATGTGTTCACAATACTTTCCTAATTTTCTCACGGCTTTTGTTCTTTTTGTTTTTAAATTTCTAAGATAATGGCATTCATCAACAATTAAAATTTGAGGATTCAGGTTAATAAGATTGTCAAGATGAGATTCAAGAATATCATAATTGATAATTATATGATCATACTTTTGATATTCTATTTCCGAATTTCTACCTGTAACAATATAGGCTCTTTTGTTTTTCCATTTCAAAATTTCTCTTTTCCAAGTTATCTTTAGTGTCGCTGGACATATAATAATTATGGGAGTTTTTTCAGGATGCAGGGCTATCCATAGAAGAACCTGAACTGTTTTTCCGAGTCTCATCTCATCAGCCACGAGTGCTCGACCATTGAAAAATTCTATCCGCGCAATGCCAGCTTTTTGAAAAGGATATGGAGAAACATTTGTTTTTTTCTCCAAGTCCTCGAAAATTTGGCTCTCGATTTGGCTATACTTTTCGCTTGCTACCGGATTTTTCCGTGGGATTTTGCCCAGGATTTGGTAGAGGTAGCGGTCCAGGGCGAATCCCCATGATAACAATTTTAGCAAATTTTCTCTTGAAATTGGAAGTGTCCAGAATGTTCCTGAAAATTTTCTACCAGAAATTGACTTAATTTGATTGACGGTATTATCAAAATCTTCTTTTTTCAAATTTGAAAATTTTACCGTCATTAAGTCATTGGATAATTTTTCTGCGGTTTTATTTCTTTTTCTACTATTCATAAGTTACCCACTTATACTATCCTATTTTTTGATCATTTTTGAGCATAAAAAAACCCATAACAAATTTAATTGTTATGGGTTTTTGTTTCAATTTTAAAAATTTACATATGTCCACTTTTTCTCATACTTAAAAAAGAATTGTCGGCAATTATTACATGGTCTAATAGTGTTATTCCTAACAAGTCACCGCACTCTTTTATTCTTTTGGTTGTTTCAATATCCTCACTTGATGGATTGCTATTACCTGACGGGTGATTGTGTACGCAAATTATAGAGCTTGCTTTTTCACGTATTGCACAACAAAAAACCTCACGAGGGTGTACAATACTTTCTGATATTGTTCCCACTGAAATTTGTTCATAATGAACAGGAATATTTTTATTATTTAAAGACAATACATAAAAATATTCTTTTGTTTCTTTTTTAAGAAAAGAAAAGAATTTTACTACTGACTGTGGAGTACTAATATTTTCTGCAATACTTTTACTTTTTCCGTATACAGTTTTTATTTCTCTAATTTTATACATTTTTCTTTACCCCTTTTTATTTTATTGTTGAGAATTTTAATTTTCTCATAACTGCAGATAAATTTTTGTCTTTATCTGCAGTATCAAAAAATTAAATTTTATTTTTTTCAAGGAACAATTCAATTTCAGAAAAGCAATTTTTAATTTTTCTCTCACTTAATTCTGTTTTTCTTTTCATTTTTTTGAAAAGATAATTTTTAGTAATTTTTAAATTTGTAGTTGTCTTTTCTGGATTGAAAATAAAGTCAATTATCTTTTGAGATTCTATTGATAATTCTTTTAGGCTATCCTTAAAAATTATACTTTTTTCGTGTGCCGGATAGTACGGTACTATAGGAATTAAAGGGAAAATTTTATTTCTCTCTTCAATCAATTCCATGCAATAATCGTGCAATCTATATGAAAGAGTGCTATACAAATAGTGTGAGATACTTCCTTTTTCACTATTGTATTTTTGCATTATTTCACAAAATTTCAAGAATGCATAAGATTGCAATTCCTGGAATTCAAGAGAGTACAATTTTGAGAAAAAATATACTCTCTCATTTATTAATTTTTTGTATTGTTCAAAAATTTTTTCCATAATTTTCTCACTTAACAATCTAATAAATTCAAATAGTATTGTATTGTTTCACCAATATCCTCTTTTTTTGGAGTGCTATTTGTGATTTCATAAAGAAAACAATCTTGATTATTTTTGTCTTTTATTCTACTTAATTCATCTATACCGTTACAATCATAATCAATAACAACAATATTTTTTGGTGTAAGTGATCGCACCTTTTGCACAATACCACCTTCAATAAAAACAAGAATTGTGTCTTTTCTATTCATATTTTACCCCTTTTGTCTTTTGATTTTGAGAAATTTAATTTTCTCATAACTGCAGATAAAACAATACAAGCTTTTATCTGCAGTATCAGAAAACTGTTAGTCTTTTTTCATTATCTCATTTATTTCTTTTACTTTGTTTCTGGAATAGCAAATTTTGCAATCAATACAATGAGTTTTACAATTGATTTTGATATTGTTTTCTTTTACAAAATTTTTGTTAAAAACTGTAAATACTTTATCAAAATTTATAGGCTTTTTTGCTATTACATTTTTAAGTGGTGAGCTGTATATCAGTATTAAATTTTTTGGCTTTTTAATTGTACTTAATACTTTGTTTACAATATCAATTCTTTTCGTCCATAGTGAAAAAAGACAATGACTATTCTTTTGAATTATTAAAATGAAATTTTTAAAATGAATTTCATTCAATAATTCCCCTATGGCATGAAAACGAAAAAGTGAATTGTTTATATAGGGAATTTCAGTATCTAACAATAGTTTTTTACTTAAAATTTTCCCATTATTTGAATACTTTTTATTTGCACCTTTATACATTTTTTCAATCGTTCGGGCATAACAGGCACTACAAATTAAATTTTTGTTTTTATTCATTTTATTACAAAAATTATTTTCAATAGTACTTGTATTCAAAGAATACATTTTATTCATTTTATTCTTGAATTTACCTTTTTCAATGTGTTGAGTTATTTGTACCATAAATTTTACCCCTTTTTAATTTTTATTTTTAAGAAAATAAATTTTTTTATTATTGAATTGTAAATTATACAAGCTTTACAATTCAATCATAAAAAAACTATATTTGCGAATACTCTTGTAAAATTTCCTTTTGCGTTATGGAATTTTCAGGAAAATCATAATTGATAATATCTTGATATTCTTTTGGAATATTATCTAATAATCCATTATTTTTCCAGTCACTTCCATAAAATCCCCAGCAACTATCAGAAATTTCACCGCATTTAAAAGTATATCCATAAACGTCACCGGATAAATATTGATTGTAAATTTCAATTTCATTATTCAAATATTCTATAATTCTTTTTCTTAATTTTTGATTTACTTTTTTTACAGAATATTCTTTTCTTACTTTTTCAAGAGTGATAAAAATAAATCCTAATTGTCCAGAATCCCACTGATCATTGAATGGATATTGACTATTATTTGTTGATAAAGCAATTCCAGAATGATCATACATAAAAACAGGTAGTACAATCATAGGAATTTTTTTCATATATTCCTTGAATTCAGGTATTGAAAATTTTTCTTTATCACCTAAACTATAGCGTTTATGCCATGCTACAATTGTACCTACATTATCCCATTCTCTCGGAGATTCAGGACATTCATCTTGAAAAATTGTAAGTACTGCTTTTCCTTTTATATACTTTTGTTCATACATGTTTTTACCCCTTTACTTTTTTATTTTTGAAATTTTTCAATTTCAATAATGGCACAATATTTCTATTATGCCAAAATTGAAACATAAAAATTAAGAATTGATTTTGTCGTTTTTAGACAATTTTGCAATCTGTAAATAAGGATTGCCTTTTTCGATAAGTGAAAATTTACTGCAAATTTCTTGAACAGTTTTATTGTCTTCTTTTTCTAACATGGTTTTTTGTACTTTGACAATATACGGAAAAATATGCAATTTTTCTGCTTTTTCCATTGCCTTGAAAATTTCTACTGTGGCATAATTGACAGTGATTTTACCGTCCATATGCATTACTTTCTTGTCAAAATCTTTTACAATTTCTTGACCAATAAAACCACTACTCAATAACATGGTTTTTACTTTTTCTACTGTAACGTCAAGGCATTCCGTCAATGCCTTAATTCCTGTCAGAAAATAAGATAATTGATATTGATTCATTGGAATACTGTTTTCAATATCTTTTCCCATTTTTACAAGCTCGATAATTTTTTCGTGCGTCAGCATAATTTTTACCCCTTTTATTTTATTTTTGAGAAATTTACTTTTTTGATATTAAATTA
>OFOA01000007.1_pt1 | contig 13985 bp, 17 predicted proteins | sample 1542231 | NCBI WGS metagenome assembly OFOA01 (sample SAMN04958514, study PRJEB24370) | sediment metagenome | isolation source: lake sediment | place: USA: Lake Hill lake, St. Paul Island, Alaska | collected 2013
GGAGCTCGAGGAGCTCGAGGAGCTCGAGGAGCTCGAGGAGCTCGAGGAGCTCGAGGAGCCAGCAGCGCCGCGCCGAGCACCTCACCCGCGGCCCGTTGCGCGATCGTGAGAACCTCCGCATCCGACGCACCCGCGAGCACCGCGCCCACGATGCGACCGAGCCCCACCAGCGCCCCCGCCCGTCGCATCACCACGAACCCCAGCCGAAGAGCTTATCAATCGGGCCGCGTCGATCCACCATCGGAGGCCCGCCAATGACCTCCGACCGCACCGCCACCGCGCGACGATCGCCCGTCCGTGCCTTCCATGCCTTCCACGCCTTCCACGCCGCCGCGCGCGTTGGATAATCGTTGCCCGTTCCGAGACTCAGCAGCGTTTCACCGTCCGCCGTTTCGACGTACCAGACACGCCGAGGCGCCGACACGGCCGCCGCCGGACGACCCCCACGCCGCTCACGCCCGACTTCAACGCCCCGCTCGAAATCCTCCCACGTCCAGCGCCCGCCGCGCCGCTCCGGCGCATCGTAGAACGGAGCACCCTCCGGCGCGTCTTCCGCCGACCCACCCGCGAGGCCGACCGCCAGGCCGACTTGATACGGGTCGAGCTCCTCGACACCCGCCGCCGACCGCAGCGCCGACAGCTTGCGCCCGGTGCGGCTTTGCCGCTGGAGAGCCTGCACCGCTTTGCGCCCGCCCTCTTTCGCCGACTTCGACGCGCGACGCTTGGCGCTGGCCTTGCGCGCGCGCTCCTTCTTCTTCGCGACCTTGCGAAGCGCCGCGCTTTCCTCGGCCTGAGTGTGCCAGGTCGAAAGGTACGCTTCGCACGAGCGCGACCCCGCGTTGACGATGGCCCACGCCCCGTCGAAATCCTCCGGCCCGAGCACCAGCGGCAGGCCCTCGAGCCGGTGACGCGGCCCCGCCAGATGCTTCGAGAGCCGCCCGAGCCGAGCCCGCAGGCCCGCCGGGAGCGCGTCGGATTCGTAGGCGTCTCGCACCTCGCGCCCGAGCTCGACGACCGAAATGGACGACGACGGACAGCAAGGGGACGACCCCGCACGATGCGGGAAAGGAAGGTCGAGCCCCTCGAGCGTATCCGCGCCCGCGCGCGCGTTGTCCGCCATGAGATCCCGAGGACCGCCGATCATGCGCCCCGCGATCCACTCCACCGCCATGGCCGGGTGAAACGGCCGCGGGGTTCGCGTTGCGTTCCTGACCTTGCCGCCGTCGATGAGCACCCGTTCCCCCGGGAAGAGCCCCCCATCCGCCCGACCGATAAAGGCAGGCTTGCACCGCTTTGAGGCGCGCACCGACGCACGCGGCACCGCGCACGCCTTGAGTTCATAATTCTGCCGAGGATGACCCGGCACTTTGAGCTCGAGGGTGCGCCCGATGGCCTTGGACCGACAAGGCACAACCTGCCCCGGGTCGCGGCCCATCCACTTCGAGCAGAGCTCACCCGCTTGCTTGAGCCCCGCTAACTTTGAGTGCCCCCCCATGACTGTTAGGCGTGCAGTGCGCCACTCTTCGAGATGGACGACGGCAGAGGATCCAGCACGATCGCCACCACGCCGATTGCCGCGCCCGCAGTGCCGGTGATGTCAACGTCCAGCGCGCCCGTGGCGTCGGTCTGTCCGAGAATGATCAGAGAGCCCGCGGCCACAGTCTTTCCGACCGTCGACGCTGCCACCGCTCCCAGCGGACCCGCGACGCCGTTGGTGAGCGCGGAGGGGCTGGTAATGAAAAGCTGCACGACCGCGCCGTCGATCGGCGTGCCCGGTCCCGGGTCGATCACCGCCACCGACGCGCGCGCGGTCCCAGCAGCGCCCGGCGTCGTGAGCACCAGATTGATGGAGGAATACTGCAGGCCACCGCCGCTCAGCGGGGCGACGGTGCGCGCGGTGTTCGGCCCCGTGACGAGCCCCGGAGGATTCACTCCGGCCGGATCGACCACCAGGTCGCCGATAGACACGCCCGCTTGCGTGGCGTCGAACGTCGCGGGGTTGCTGTTGTAGATGCTGCGGCCTTGAGAGCTCATTGATGATCCTCCGGATTTTAGGGAACAGTAGTGGTGAGGGTGCCCGCAATTGCGCCGCTCCCGTAGATCAGTTCCACGCCATTTCCCGGCGTGGAATTGAAATCAAACGTGAACAGACCGCCAGCCGTGGTGAGGCCGAATCCGACGTATTTCCCTCCGGCCGTCAGATAAATATCCGCCCCGGCAGTGATCGTCAGAGTCCCCCCAAAAGGGGCAACGCTCATGGCCCAATTGATGGGAGCGCCCACGATGGGCACCCCCGCTCCATCCTTGACCGTGAGCACGATGCTGAGATTTGCGCTGCTGCCACTCTGGGTCAGCGTGATGGTGTTCGGTGCGGGCGGCGGCGGCGGCGGCGGCGGACTGCCACCCAGCGGGGCCACGGTGCGGGCGCTGTTCGGTCCCGTCACGAGCCCCGGCGGATTCACTCCGGCCGGATCGACCACCAGGTCGCCAATCGACACCACCTCTTGCGTGGCGTCGAAGGTCGCGGGATCGCTGGCGTAAATGCTTCGCGTGGTGTGCGACATCGCGCGTTGCCTACCGACGACCCTTCGCCCAGTTCGACAGCGTAGATTCGACGTGGTTCAGGCGCTTCTCGTGTTCGATGACCTTGGACACGACCGCGTTATTTGCGCGGGCGAGATCCTCAATGGCCGCTTCGACCCGATGGAGCCGCACCGCCGGAGCGCCCGCGCCGAGCTTGCCAGCCGCATGGCCCTTCCGAGCCGGATGCTTTGCCGACGCACGAACCATCCCAGTGGAACCGGCGCGGCGCTTCTTGGCCCCCTTGCGAGGCTTCGCGACCTTGCGCCCGGTCACTCGGCCGGCAGAGTGCGCGGGCATGACGTGCGCGGAGAGGTTCGCGCGAGAGTGCCCCGGGTGCGCCCGCATACAGGCCGTGATCGCAGCGGACGGAGACGCGGCGCGATAGGTGCCGAGCACGCGTTCCGTTCGCTCATCTTCGACGACGTACGACCGCACCGCGCCCGCCTTCTTGCCGCCGGTCGCATACCCTCCGGCCTTCTTTCGGCCTGCTGCCATGCGCTTCAGAAATGCGCGCTTCTCTGTTTCGGTCATCTTTCGACGCATCACACTACCTCCGCGCGAACCCGCGCACGCACACCGTGAAGACTTCGAGCCGCAGCCGCAGCCGCTCATTTACGCATCATCCACCAGAGCGCCCAACCCGCCCCGAGCAGGACGAACGGCCCAACCGAGCTCGAGGAGCTCGAGGAGCTCGAGGAGCTCGAGCCGGTCGCGAGAGGATACCGCTCGAGGCAGACCACCGGGCACGTACCCCCGGGACAGAGCGCCCACTCCCCCGCTCGAGCCTGATACCACTGTCGATCCCGACGACTCTGGACGCACGAGCCGTTCGCCACCTCACGCCCGAGCGTCGTGGACCACGCGAAGCCAGGTCGAACGGTACGCGGAGGAGCCGTCGCCGGTTCAGCTTCCGCCGGAACGGAGCCGCTATCGTCCGAGACGTACCGACCGGACCACGCCTCCCATTCGTTGGCGATGTCTGACTCCGACAGCGGCGCTTGAAGCAGCTGTTGAGAGACTTCACGCGCTCGAGCCATGTAGGCATCAAACGACGCTCGAGAATCCGGAGGCGGATCCATCGTCCCGGGCACGAACCACCGCGCCCACGAGACGAACCCAACCGCCATGAGCTCACGCGCTCGAGGGACCGCGGTCGCCGACTGGAAGAGCCGCACGAGCCCATCGGCCAGCGACGGAAACGCGGCCACCTTGCGACCGTCCGACAGCTGGAAATAAGGCACCGCATCGGAGGGAGGCGACAACCAAGCCGGGTTGAAATTGTACTCGTCTCGACCCTCCCCGGATTGCCAATCACAGAGAACCGCGACGGAGAGCGCCAGGCTGTTCACGAGCGCCGCGCGCCCCTCCGGGGTTTCATCTGCGAACGCGAAGAAGCGCGGAGCCACGGACTGCGCGCCGAGGAAGATCCGGCGCAGCCATGCCGCCCGGTCATTCCCGCCCGTCAGTACGCGCGGCACCATCATGGGAGCGTGAGATCCCCAAACGCGGTGTAGAGCCCGCTCGAGCCACGGTCCAGCGTGTAGCGCGCCCCGAACTCCACGACGGCCCCTTGCTCGTCAGTCGAGCCGAAAAGCACCCAGTATTTCGAGAGCCAGCCGCTGGCAATCCCAAGCGTCAGGTTGATCGGCTCAGTCAGTGATTTCGGCGTGACGGCGATTTGCCGGGAGAAGAGCTTCACCGCTCCATCACCCCGCTCGACGTTGGAACAGAGCAGGGTTAGCCGGAGCTTGCAGGTCGAGCCGCTCGAGATCTGGTAGAGGTCCACCCGACACCGATCGGCCCACCACCCCTCGAGGGCGACGCCATCAACCGGAGCTTCATCCGGCCCGAGCGCGAGCACTCGCGCCCGGGGTTGCCCCGGCTGCGAGTACACCGCGCCCGTTCCGAGCGTATCGGCCGTGACCGGCCGAATCACGCTCCTCGTGATGGCGTTACCCAGGTCGAACATCAGTAGACCCGGCCCGCCTTCGCGCGCGCCATGGCGGCGTCCAGCTGGGCCTGATCGTAGGAGCCGGTGGGGATGCCACCCTGCCGCATCAGGGCCGTTGCGAGCGCGTCATAGTCCACGCCGATGGAGGGCGTGGAGCAGATGGGGTAACCCATCATGACGCAGCGAAGGGCGGCGACGACCTTCACCGCGTTGCCCGGGGTGGGGTTCGCGGCGTCCGATTCCACCGAGATGATGCGGTCCTGATTCAGCGCGATCTGGAGCTCGAAGCCCGAGCCCTGACCGCCGCTGACATCGGGCACCGCGAGGAAGGTGAACGAGGAGCCCACGCCGCCGAACCCGATGGGCTGGGCCGCAACGCCGGACATCTGCGCCCACATATCGGCCGCGAGGAGGTCGAAATCGCAGGCGGACTGACGGCCGTTCTTCAGCACCGGGTTGATGACGCTCGAGAGCGCCGAGAGAATGGCCTTGTCGTACGGGCTGACGGGGCTCCGGAGGAACGCCGATGCCTTGCGGACGTTGCCCGCCGACGCGATGGAGGGCTCCCCGGCCGGGACGGTCCAGAGGTTCTCCCACTGGAACCAGATGCCGGTCGCGACGAACGCCTGTTGCGCGCGGGCCGCGCCGCCGCCGTTGGAGCCCTGCTGGGCGTTCGTGTCCGAGCGCGCCAACACGCCACCCGCGCCGCCGCCGGTCGGGGCCGCGTCATCCTGCGGACCCGTGGTGAAGAGGAGCGCGGAGGTTGCGGGGAAGACGATGTCGGCCCCGGGCCCCGTCATCGTGCCCGAGAAGAACGCCGTTGCCACGCGAAACGGCGCGAGCCGCTCGCGCGTGTCCGACATCGTCGGATCGCAGATCCCCGAGGGTGCGACGACGAGCTTCTTCTTCTGCATCGGCGTCCCATACGGGAAGCTTTCTTCGATGCTGATCCCCTGCGTCATGTAGTCGGTGCCCTGAGCCATGATTCTTCGTCCTTTGCTGGTGTGGTGAGTGAGTTAGCGGGAGGTCATCGCGACGCGCTCGCGCGCGATCATCGGCCCGGTGAACGTGGTCGAGACGGGCAGCTGCATCACGGCCCCGGCGCTGCCGTTGTACATGGGGACGGTGCCTGCGGCGGGCGCCGGCAGCTGGGCATCCGACGCGCGGAACACGTTGCTGATCTGCCGGGTCACGTCGTAGACCGTGAAAATCCGGTCCATGCCCGAGACGGTGAACCCGGCCGCGAGGCCGAACGCCACCGACTTCGAGCGCGACCAGAGCAGCTTGCCGACCACGAGCCCGCCCGCGATCGTCACCAGACCGCGGTAAAGCTGGATCATCTTCCGCTCGTCGGCCGTGCGCGGAGTCTCTCCTGCGGCCTGCACAAACAACCGATCGCCGAGCGCGTCACCCGCGAATTTCGCTACGGTGGCCGTAGCGCCCGTGATCAGAACGTACTGGATGGCCTTCCCGGTGGACTGGCCCATAACCATCATCTTCGCCATTGTTCCTAGCTCCTCGACTGTTTGAACAGCGTCACCGCTGCCCAGATTGCCACGACCGCCGCAACGGCCTTTCCGATGCCGCTAACGGCTTCCGCCGCCGCTTGTCCGATGCCGGATTCTCGAGCCTGCGATGCGGCCGTCCGGATCGCATCCGCGGCCGCAATCTCCACCGGCGTAGGCGCGGCAATCGGTTGCCCGGTCTGCTGCGCCACCCGGAGCCGCTCCGCATGGTCCCGGCCTGCGGCAAGGATGCTGGATTGCGTGATCCGTTCGGCCTGCGAGGCCCGCGATTGGCTTTCGGCGTACCACGCCACGCACGCGCCCACGATCGCCACGACGACCAGGCCGACGCCTATCGGAATCCAAGGGACGCCCGCCGACCGCGCCGAGCTCTGCCCCATCGACCGACCGACCCACGCGAGCGCCAGAATTTGGTCCGCTCGAGGATCATGGCCCGTCAGGCCACGGAGCCGAATCGTCTCAGTCGTCGCAGCCCCGACCACATCGACGGTCGAGCCATCCGCCAGCACCTCCGAGGGAATGAACCAGCTGGCCCCGTTGTCTCGCATCAATGCGTTTCCCGCGCACAGGCGATCCGAGCAGGCCACGAGCTCGATGAGAAATGCGTTGCACACATCCGGGTTGGGCTGCGCGGCTTCGATGTATTGCGCCGACAGGTCTGGCGACCAGTTCGCCGTCCGCGCATCCGCCGGGAGTGTCACTTCTTGCCCCCGAGGAGCAGCAGCGCCACGACCCCCACGCCCACCAGCAGGAGGCCCCCGCTCGAGGAGCTCGAGGAGCTCGAGGAGCCCGAGCCGTCGCCCGGGTCGCCCGTTACGTCGATGGTGGGGCCGCGCGCGGTGAAGGGGTTGACGCGCAAATCGCGATCATTGAACCCTTGAAACGCCACGACAGGCCCCCGCGTGTCCGGGAACACGTCGGCGACCATGTCGGGCATCTTCCAACGGGTCGGGAACACGAGCGCGCTACGTCGCACGTCCGGGAAATACGTGAGCCAGAGCAGAATTCCCATCCACGCCAGCGGCAGCGGAGCCGAGCCCGTATCCGGGATGGTAGGCAGCGGGGGAATCACGGCCCGTTGTTCTGCCGGAAATCCTTGATTGAACTCCTCCGCGCGCACCGCGGCACGCTCAAGGAGCCCGAGCGAATAGATCCGTTCGCCCGTGTCGATGTTCAGTTGCTCGCGGATGTCTCGCAGGATTTGCGCGGCACTGGCCGTCACCAGATCACTGACTCGCGGACCCGTGCGGCCGACGTTATCGACTTCGAAATACGCAGCGTTGGGAGCCGTGCCGGTGATGCTGAAATCCGACACCGCAGGCAGGGAAGTAGGTGGGGTTTCACTCGTCGCCAGCTGCGCCGAGCCTGCGGAGCGTTGCGCGACCCGGGGAGACGGCGGCAACACGACGCCTCGAGGCTCCTCGAGGGGCGGCACGAGCGTGATGAATCGGTTCTCGAAGGTCTTCACTTCATCACCGACCAGAGCAGGCCAATCAGCCCGATCCCGATGACGGGAGCCGCGCCCCCGCCGCCGCCGCCGCCCCCGCTGTCCGCGTTACCGCGGGCGTTCTGGAGAGCCAACCGGTATTCGCGTTCGGCTTGGCGGTCCTCGTTGCGAAGCCGGAGCAGGGTGATGTCTCGACCCGCGTTGATGTTCGCCACTCGCGCGCCATACTCGCGCTCGAGATAGGCATTGAAGGCCCCGAGCGTGCCCGTGATGGATTGCGCGATGATGCGGTCTCGCCGCGCACGGCTCGCCGCATCGTCTCCCGGCTCCAGATTGTTGGCGGTCGTTTCGGCCACCTGGCGTCGGTTCGCGGTGAAGTCCGCTTCATCCTCGGCGGTTACGTCGTCCGCGGTGCCGATTTCGGTCGGGTCATCGACTTCGCGCCGCTGGATTTCCTGCCGCACAAGCCGCAATTCGGCGCGGTATTCTTCGATCACCGCCGCGGGCGTAGATGACGCGAAATCCATCTCTGACAAATCGGCTTCGCGTTGTGCGAGCTCGAACTCCCCCAACGCCACCAGATCCGGGAGGGTCGATCGGCGGAACCGAGCAGAGTACGGCGTCACCGCAACAACGGCCCCGGCCTGCCGACTGCCGAACGCCGCCGCCGTCCATGCATCGGCCTGCGCCACCATCGACGCGCCCGAGCTCCTCGAGCCCCTCGAGGAGCTCGAGGCCCTCGAGGCGACCGCCCCGGCGTTGACCCCGTACTCGCTCAGCGGGAGCTTGATCCCGGCCGTGTATTGATTGAGCCCGCAGGCCCCCGACGCACACCCGGAGGGTTCCGCCGCCGCGCCGCCGCCGCAGCCGCAGCCACCCTCCGCGGGAGCCGCCTGATGCGACGCACACGCATCGCAGCACGCACCCCCGGGCACCGCTCCGGCCGACGTCTGCACGTCTCCAACTACGGGAGCCCACGCCCACCATCCCGACTGCTGGTAGCCCCCCAACGGGTTCGGTGACCAGGTCGCCGGTCGTCGCGCCGCACAACATCCCATGCCCTATCCTCCCAGCAGTTTCAGGGCGAGCGCAAGCCCCCCCAGCGCGAGCAGGCCCCCGCCGCCGGTTCCGCCCGTTGGCGGTGGCGGTTGCTCTTCTTCTGTCGTCGGTTCGCCGAGAACGCCCACCGTCCAAGGGTTCGGGGTAGGCACGAGCGCAGGCCCGACCGGCGGCGGGATAGGTTGCGTCGGGGCCGCTCGAGGAGCCAGCGTGCCCGTAAGGTTGACGCGCTCGAGGAAGAACCCCGTCCGCCCCCACGGATCGACCGGGACGGCCACCGCGGGAGGCAGCAAGCGCACGATGAGCTCTGCCACCGCGACGACCACCCCGGCCACCGCCCCGGCCACCGGATTGATCGCAGCAATCAGACCGACCACCGCGCCCACCAGCTGCTCTTCCGACGCGCCGAGCGGTGAATCTCCGGAGAGTCGCGCGACGTCGAGCGCCGCACTGGCGTTGACGATGGTTTCCGGGAGACCCGTACCGTTGAGCCGCTTGGACCACTCGACGTTGCGGAGCGTGCAAAAGCTCGACGTGCGCGCCATCGCGCCGTTGATTTTGAGCCGCACCAGCGTGCGCCCGACCCCCGACCAGAACTCCCACGCCAGCCGGATGGGAAGCAGCGCGGACACCTCCGCAAACGGGTTCGCGGCTCCAGCTGGTGGCGTCCACCACTGGAACACCCACCCATCCCACTCCCGCCAGCCAAACGCGGACGCCGTCCAGCCCCGACGCCCATCGGTGCCGGAGTAGGGTTGCGGCGCATCCGTTGGCATCGTCAGGGAGCCCGTGCCGTTGAAATCCACCCGGCAGAAGGTCTTTAGGTCAATCTCCGGGAACGCCGCTACCTCCGGCACCGCCGAGCGCATCGCAGGCCCCGCGGCCTCGAGCCACGTCCCGGGAGAGGTATAGATCCCGAGATCATTGCTCCCCGGGTCCGCGGCAATTCGCGCGGCCTGATAGGTTCCGAGCGCGATCGGGAGCACGTCGCACGCGAGCGCGATCCCGCGAATGGACTCCGCGATTTTCTGGATTCGCTCGAGCTGCCGCGCCGTGCGATCGGCCCAGAACGTCGCCCGTTCGGTGTCCTGCTGGAGAGCCCCGTAGAGCCGCACCTCCGACTCCCATGTGGTCGAGAAGCGATTTTCATAGGCCGCGCGCCCGTCGCTCATAAGCTCGAGGGTGCCCGCCCGCTCGAGGAGCTCGCGGAGGTTCTCGAAATGTCGCGATGCTTGCTCCAGGTCGACCCACTTGGCCCACCTCGAGGAGCCCACCGACCCCGCTTTGACTTCCCAGCCCATCAGAGCACTCCCGGAGCTTCACGCCCCACACCCAACCGACGCGCCGCCCGGTGCGGCTCCTCCCCCAGCACGGCCCCGCGCACCGTTGGCTCCCCGTACACCCAGCCCGCCGCCCGACCCCGCCGCGCCGGGAGGAAGACCTCGGCCGTGACGTGGTCCTGACTCGCTCCGGCCTGCACGAGCCACACGACGCGCCCCGCGAGGCCCGCCGCAGCCCAGAGCGCAACGAGCAGCACGGACAGGTCTTCGCAGTCGCCCCCGATCACGAGCGCATGGCAAGGGTCCGCCAGGTCATCCGCCTCCCCCGGCCGATCCGGCCGATACGGGAGCGCCTGCACGAGCTCGAGGCAGGCACGCGCAGTGTCCTCGAGGGTGCGACGGCGGCAGAAGCGCGCCGCGCGTACCACCTCCGGCGCATCAATCGCGGCCTGCGCCACACGGGAGAAAACCTCTATCCGTTCGGCCGGAGAGCCCCACACCCGCCGGATGGTCGTATCGCACGCCGCAGCCACGCCCAGGACGCTACACGATCGCGCGGAGCCCTGCTAGCGTCGCGCCCCATGGCGAAATCCGACGACTGGCAATGGCAGATCCCGCTTGGCATTGTCGGATTTCTGTTCGTCCGAGCATGGTCGGATGCGTCCATCACCCGTGGACTTCGAGGGACGATCTTCGACACAGGCGACGCCGACCCCGGCACCGTGCCGGCCGACCTTGCAGCCGACTACGACGCCCGCTGGCGCGCGATGGTGGTACGCCCCGAGCGCCTCGCAGCGGCCGACGATGTCGCCCGCCGCATGGCCTCGAGGGAGGCCCGCTATCGCGCCATCACCGACCCCATGGGAGTCCCGTGGTATTGGCTCGCGGCGGTTCACGAGCTCGAGCACTCCGGCAGGTTCACCACCTCGATGGTGGTTCGGGACGCCATCGACACGCCACCAGGTCAGCCGGTCAGCGATCCGACCATCACCGACGCGCAGTGGGATGACACCGCGCGCGCCCTCCTCCGCGGTCGCGGGCTCCCCAGCTGGCGCGATTGGAGCGTCGCAGGGTTGCTCTATCAGTGGGAGCGGTACAACGGTTTTGGATACCGCACCCATGACGTTCCAACCCCGTATTTGTGGAGCTACTCCAACCAGTACACGACCGGGAAATTCATCCGCGCGAACGTGTTCAGCCCGACGACCGTCAGCCAGCAACCTGGCGCCGCCGTGCTCCTCCGACGGCTTGTGGACCTCGGCGCCGTCACCGTCTAGCAGACTGTTCGGGAATCGAACCCGCCAAGCGCGATTTGCACCGCGCCGCACCCAGTACCCAGTCTAACGCCATTCTATACCCGCGCACCGTCCAGCGCCCGCACAATGGCGCGCGCCCACCGCTCGCCCGCATCCCCGCCCCACCCGTGCCACGCCTGCCACCCGCGCCCGTGCGAGCTCCACGAGCTCCCGCCCTTGTCGATGCGGTGCCGGTCGAAGAACGCCACCATCCGCCGGAGCACCCGCACCGAAATCTCCCGACGCGCCGCCAGGTCATGCGCGCGCCGCAACCCCACCGCGCCCATGCCGCGCCTCGAGGGAGGCGACGCGGCACGCACGCACAACGCCCACGCCGCCGCATCCGCCACCGCCTGCGGAGGGACATAGCCCGTCACCGGAGCGCCTCCCGCAGCGCCTCGAGCTCTTCGCCGCGCGCGGCTTCCGCGGCCCGTTCGGCGCGCGCCACGCGCTCGAGCAGCACCGGCAGCGCCGCCGCAATGCATCGACGCGCTACCGCCGACACACTCACCCGCGGCCCCAGCTTCGAGAGCCGCGCCGCAGTGGTCGCCAGGTCGCCGCAGAGCGTCTCAGTCAGGATGACTTGCGCCGTCCATCTGGAGAGGCTCACAGGAGGCCCGCCATCGTTGCGATCGGCTCCACCAGCGCCCAGAGATCCGGCCGCAGGCCCCCGGCCCGGTGCAGGCGTACCGCCTGCACAATGACCGCCTGCGGCACCGCGCCCTGATGCAGCATGGCCGCAAGCTCCTCCGCGGACGGGAGCCGGATTTCATCCGCCGTGGCCCCGCTCGAGCCGCTCGAGGAGCCCGACGACCCCGGCACCACCGGCAGCACGCCCGCGCCGCCGAAACGATCGACCGCGACCTGCAACGCCCGGGTGAAAAGATCGTCCTTCCCATCCGCCGAAAGAGTCTTGCGGAGCAGGCTATCGCGCGTCCGTTGCCCCTCGTCGCGCGACTCTTCGAGCCGCCGCTCGAGCTCCGTGCAGCGCGCCCGCACGGCCTGCAATTCGGATTGCAGGAACGCCACGAGCTCCCCGCCGCTGGTAGGTGCCGCCGACCGCGTCTCCATGAGCTTGACAAACGCGGCAAAATCATTCGCGCGGCTTCTTTCGGCCTGCGCGGCAATGTCTTTGTAGATGTCAACCAGATCTTTCTGAATCTGCGGAGGCCCCGCCGGAGCGGCCGGAGCGGCCGTCACCTCCGGCGTAGGCATCGGGGCGACCAAATGCAGGTTGCCTTCTTCGTCGGGGCAGTCCACGAGCTCGACCCGCCAGGCCAGCATCCCGCGCTCGTCCACCGCCCGCACGTCGTAGCGCCCGGGACCGTAGATCGTGCCGATGGCCCCGAGATCTACCAGCCGCTCCGGAGGGATGGGCTGCAACGGCGTCCGGATCGCAGCCGATTTCGGGTCGCCGTTGCGGTAGCGGAGCCGGGTGATCGTGACCACCGCCACAGGTGCCGTGCCGAAAATCGGATGGCCCGCCGCGAACGGAGGAGCCTTCTCCGGAGAATCTCCGGATTTCTCCAGCGCCGCTCCGGACTCCACCCGGCCTGCGCTCCGGCCTCGAGGTTGATTGACTGCCATGGAGCCGACGCTAACCGCTCGAGCTCTTCGATGCTCGCCGGTCTGCTCCGAATCCGACTCTCAACCCGACCGACGCGCGCCCGCAGGCGCGTCGGAGGTTCGGGTCTTTGGACCCTTCCGCAGCGCACCCTGACACCTGCTTTGACGCCTGCTCGCCCGCGCAGTGTGCCCTATTCCGCCCGATGACCGAGGCCGTTAGCGCCCCCCCCCTCGAGCCCGCCGCGCCTCGAGCGCGAACCAGACCGCGCCGAGCACCCACGGCCCCGCGCAGACCACCCACGCGAGGCCCCACGCCACCACTCAGCCCGGAACCCTTCGCAGCTTCCCGACCGGATGCCAGCTGGCATCGCCGCCCCGCCAGATGACCTGACAGAGCGTGCCGCCCGACTTCTTCGAGCCGTGCGAGAACGCCACCACCAACCCGCCCCGATAGATCGCCCCCGGCCGCTCCGGCAGTTCGACCACGTCGCCCACCTTGAACCCCAACCTTGACGCTGGAACCATGACGCACCTCCGAAACTTTGACGCGACCGCTTACTAGCTCCCGGAAAGCATTCATCCCGTGAGTTAGTCTAAGACCATGCCGGTACGATTCAGCCGAATCCGATACCGCCGGACGCCCGTTTGTGATAGGCGGCGGGCAGGACGCCGCTAGACCGCCTCCGGCCCCGAGAGCCGTTGCACGGTTTCGACCCTCGAGACGCACCAGCGCCCCCGCCAACACCGCCACCACCACCAGCGCCCCGAGCGCCCCGAGCGCCCCGAGCATCACCCGCAGGAGGCCCCGGACGCCGTGCAGACCGTGCCCCATCGGAACGGTTCGCAGCGGTCGCGCCACCAGGTCAACCACGGCCCCAGCACCGCAAGCTCCCGCGCCCACCGCGGCAGCGTCGCCCGGGTCGATCGGTGCGCCCTCGCGGGCTCCTCGAGCTCCCACGGCGACCACAGGCCCACTTGCCCCCGCCGGTCGATCGCCAGCACCGCCCCCGGCGTCGATCGCAGCACCACCACCAACGGCCGACCCGACCCCACCCGCATCCGTTGCCCCGGCCGCATTGCTCTCGCTCTCCAGCTGCCGACGTTGCGCCGCAAATTCCGCACACCGACGCTTAAGCCGAGCCTGCGCGGCTTCCATGATTGCCGCCTGCTCCAGCGCCTTCGCCGCTTCCGCCGCCCGATGCCGGGACAGCCAATCGTCGCCCGCGCCCAGCACTGGCGGCACCTCCGCGGCGGGAGCCGCTGTCCGTGCCGCCTCGA
>OFOA01000009.1_pt1 | contig 12221 bp, 21 predicted proteins | sample 1542231 | NCBI WGS metagenome assembly OFOA01 (sample SAMN04958514, study PRJEB24370) | sediment metagenome | isolation source: lake sediment | place: USA: Lake Hill lake, St. Paul Island, Alaska | collected 2013
GAGTTTAGCAATGTCGATAAAATAACGTTCGTAAGAATGACCAACAGCCATAAAGCGTTCGGTTTCAATATCGTTAAACTCTCGAAGGGCTTTGCCGCTGTTTAGACCAGCTGGCTTTTGTGAGTTGGCGGACAATTGCGAAATACCAGCTTGCTCAAAGGCCTGGTTTTTAAGTGTCCCAAGGTGAGCGTAAACTTCCGGCGGTACGATCTGTGGTGTCACGTACTGCGGAGGTGTCCCCGTATAATTAATGATAACCCCTATGTCATTACTCACGTGCTCTTTAACGATCTTGCTGCCGTGCTCAAGGAACACTTTAAACGTACCAGCAAGGTGCATACTGCGCTGAATCACCCAGAGGATCTTATTGATCTCAAGTTGGATATTCTGAATCTGCTCAGCAAGGCCTTGTCCCCAGAAGCCGTATAGACGATCGGACCAATTCATAAAGGCGAATGGGAAATTGCGCTTTGTCCATTTCTCTTTGAATAGGATCTTGCGGTCAATGGCGATCGTGTGAAGGCCGTCGCCAGCATCTTTGCCTGATTCTAAGTGCCAGCTTTCGACAATGGTAATTTGGTCAGCAATATTCTGGAACGTGCCTGTTGTGTCGATGACTGCAGCTTGAGCCGATAGAATGTCGTCTTTTAGTTCAGGATACATTGCTAAGAGCACGCCGCGGTCCACGTTCTTGACGCGGTGCATCTGGCGAGGGAACCCATAAAAGCTCTCCATTTGGTCGACGTATATTTCACTGGGAATCACGCGCTCAAACTTACAGCGGCCTTCATGCTCAAATACGTGCACAACACCAGAGCCAAACACCAGAACGTCTTTGAGTACCTGGGTTGTTAGCTTATAGATGTCGTTCTCGTAAAAGATACCATCGACGAATTTATCTAGCTGCTTTGCACGGCGCTGAATCTTCCAGCTGGCACCTGATGTAACAAAGGCAGGCTTAGGCTTATTTTTAGTTAGCTTGCTAATCAGTGTATCGACACATGACTGAATAACATTGTAGCTAACACGGTCTTTTAGTGTCGTTTGTGTGGACTGTATCTTAGAAAAGCTAAGGCCGTTTACACCCATGATGTTGCTGTTGCCGTACAGCCGTGCACTGATTTGATACTGCGTTTGGCGTTTGGCATCGCCGTTAGCAAGGCTTGTGCATGCGCCGACTATTGACTGGGCCATCTCGGTGTCGTTGTCCATGAGCCACCATTTGCGGCTTACATCGACAGGCGTAACCACCTGATTTCCATTGTTAAAACTCTTATAGTCAACAGCCATATTGGGTCACTCCGTTGGCGGTGTTGCGTGTATGTCTTCTTCGTGTCCTGATGACCAGTATAGGAGTTGGTCCTCAGTTGGCATAGCCTCATCGCCTAGTGTAGCACCGTCAGTACCAAGTGATATTGGCAGCTTAGGCAGAAATTCGACTTCAAGGCCGTGGTACTTGAGAACGCGCACATTGTTGTGGCGCGCATATGTCAGCACCTTCATGTATTCGGTAAGTGACTTATCCATATATGTCCTCGTCTAAGTCAGGCTCTCGCCATGTTGTTTCCCAGCTTGCTGGATCGTCGTTATCTTCGTTTAACTCAGCCTTTAGCTGCGCTTCTATTTGCGCTACTTGGTCTGCCATCCATTCGTCACTACCAGGCTTAGGCAATGGTGCCTCAACTACTTCCGCGATCCAGTGCAGTGATTCACGGTAGGCGTATAGGACGGCGTCGGTAATGTCAGAGTGATATGCGTCGCTGACAACAAACTTATCACCGCTAGACTTGCTCTTGTCGTACTCAACAAGCATACAGTCCTGGGCAAAAATGCCATCGGTCTTGGCTTTAAACTTGCCTGTCCTGAGAGCGTCATTCAGTAGCTCGATATATTCAAACTTCCGTGCTTTCTCGGCTGCTTTGACTGGTAGGCCGTAGCGCCGTCGAAGCTCCTCAACAATCTTTTTGCCTAGTCCGCCAGCATCAATGACTACGGCCAATGGCTTATACTTATTCACCATGCGGTCTAGCTCTTCTGCTAGCTCGGTGATGCCTTGCTTTCTGCGCGTGCTCTCATGCACAAGAAAGTTATTTGAGCTTACAGCTGGCGCACCCGGATGGCGCATAGCCTGAGCCCAGCCAATAACGGCAATTGCATCGGCATCATCATAGCCAAGGTCGACACCAATGACGTAGTTAGCCGACGGTCCTAGCTGCGCCTGAGTGTATCCGTTGATATCGGCTTCATACCTGAACACCAAACTATTACTGTCAGTCACCCACTTGCCAAAGCACTCGCGCTGTATCTTGGCGTCCTGGAGTGTGACACCCATTCGCTTACAGTCGCGGACAATAAGCTCCATCGGGTTTTTCCCAGACTTTTTTTCTAGCCAAGGATTTTGAAGCATCGTCCAGCCATGATGACTCCATGTAGCAGAATTAGCAGACTTATAAAAAAACCCAACGGGAACAGGGCCAGGAGTGCCGATAAGGCAAAGACTTCCATCATAATCGAACAAGGATTTTGCAAGCACATCATCGACTAGACTTTCTATGTAAGGCCGGAATGCCTGTGCTTCGTCGATATAGACTTTAACTAGTGGGAAACCCCGGTACTTCTCGACTTCTGTCTTATCCTTAGCTCCTGAAAAATAGATGATATGGCCATTTGGAAAGCGGATTGATAGCTCAGTTTCATTCGCAGTACCACCCAGTCCATGCAACCGGTTGATGTCTAAAATCTCAGCCCATATGATTCGCTTAGCATTGAGCCGAGACAGTGTGATGTAAAGGCTCGCGCACTTAGGCCGCTTTAGTGCTGTGTCTAGTAGGTCTGCAGCGCATGCGATTGTCTTACCAGCACGCCTTGAGCACACAGCTGTTTTGTATTTCGCTTCGTCCCGAATGAATTCGATCTGTTCAGCGAAGCAGAAATTCTCAATAACAAATGGCGGAGGTCTTTTAGCAAGCTCAGCCATTGCGTTGCGTAGTTGTTCGTCGATGCTAAGCAATTACTGTCCGGGTGCAAATAGTTCGATTGCAGTGATGATACCTAGCGGGACGATATAATGACGGTCAACTAGCGTTATGCGGACACCATGCGGACACATGATGATATCGGCTTTGTCCTTTTCATGATCGACGCTATTGCGCACCATCATGCCGAGGTGAACACCCTGGTGAAAGTGCACGCGCTTTACTTTGTCGATGTGTCGGTCTGTCATCACAGATGCTGCCTCAACAAGGTCATCAAGTGTTGGCTCATCGCCTGCTACCTTTAAACTCTTTGCCGGTCTGCCTCTGCGTCTACTTGAGTAAGTCTCCATACATCTCCGTTCAAAAGATAAGGATTGAATACAAAATTCTGATGTGTGCGAGTGATAAAGCCAGCATCAAAAGTTAGGTGAGTGAAATAGATATCTGAGTTGGGATCAAAGGCGCTTTCTACTAGGTAGCGAGCCATCCCCATGCGGCGAAAGGCTTTCTTCACATACATGTAGTGAATAGTTTCTGGATCAAAATTGCCCAAAATAAAGCCAAAAACTACATCGGGATCATCTTTAAGCGCAGCCATTCTGCAAAAGAAGTTGGGTTGCCTCATCGCCTTGGTGATCAGGTAGTGATGCGCGTCGAAAAAGATGTGCTCAGGTATGAGCTTTGTGTGAGGAGAGCCATGTTTGTAGTGCGACAAAATGGATTTTAAAATGAAATTACGGTCGCTGAGTTGCATGTCACGTATCAGCACATCGTCCTTCATTTTACTTCCTCAAGTTGAAGTTTATCCTTCACAAAGATGATTAGATCCTGCGTCGACATAGCTTTAAATTTGTCTTCATCAAACTCATTGTCCGGCAGCTTGTCGCGCCATTGACACAGGTTTTTAAGGCAAAAGATGAGCATTACGTTGTCACCGCGCTCTGCTTTTTTAATCGCAGTTCTAATAAGCATAAACCGTGTATGCACAAGATTTTGCTCACGAAATTCGGAGAAAGTTATGTTCCAGTTCTTCCTGATGTAGTGCTCGACCGTGCTGGGATCGACTTCGAAAAAGGCAGCGGTATCTTTGAGGGAAGGCTTTAGTCTCATCAACTCTTTGAGTTGAACGTCATTAAAAACGATGGGTTTCCTACCCATGACCATATGACAATACTCACAATTATTTCAATTTAGTGGACCAGGCGGGATGACCTCACCTGCAGATTCAACTTCGTCTACTAAGGTATTGTAAAACATGACTATTCTGCAAATTATCTCGTAAGCCCCTATACTCATTAGGTAATTATGGTATAGCTCATCTGACCGATACTTATTGCTTTCGCTCTCGTCTGGATACTTAACGTCGAGTGCCAACTCGCGCTCGTTGACTACCTCGGCCGCACCTTTGACCAGCTTATAGAGGTACTCAGCAAAGCGGTCACTTGCATCGTGTAGCTTCTCAGTCACTTATGTCCCCTAAAACGTCGGTTTGCCTGATTCTGTTAGGTAACCAGTGATCTCATAGTGCCGGTATCCTTGGTTACGCACAGCCTTGTGAAAAGCCTGCAAAACGTCACACAGGCGCGGAACAATGACTACTTTGCCATCTGTCTCCATCTCGTGAAACCTGCCCTTGGTGTACTTGAAAAGCACTAAAACTTTCATTCGAGTACCCTCGTTCGGCCGCATTTTATGCAGCGGCATACATACCGGTTAGACAGCGATATGGGGAATGATAACACGGCCTTATAGTAGTGGTCGCAAAAGAAGCTAGAGAAGATCTCTTTAAGAATCGGTGCGCAAAATATGCCTAGCGCCATAGAGAGCGATAAGAGCAGCATCAACGACTCCGTCATGTAACTTCCCTTTCGGTGTCCTAATGCTGACTATCGACTCTGGAAAAAGCCTACAAAATGCTTCTGCGCTGCGAGCTTTTGGCTCACCTTCGCTGGTGCCTATGTGTAGCTTTGCGGTCCAAATTGCAGGTCTAATCAGAGTATAGGGTATCCGCAGGCAGGTAAGAACACCGATTAGCTCGCCGTAGCCCTGGGCATACGTGAAGGTGGACTTTACGGACTGGCGAGGCATTGACTGAGCTTTTTCTAAAATCACGTGCTCAGGTTCAAGGAAGTTAAGAAACTCGTGAAGGTCAGCGGCCGTTACTGATTTTCCGATTGCTGCGATCTTATGTGTACTGGCATCGATAGCGACGAATGCGCCTTTTTGACCGGGATCGATGCCTATAATCATGTCGCTAGTCCTTCATTAATGTGTCCACGTAAGCCAAGTGTATCTTACGCATATCGTCCATAAGCTCATTGCTAGCTAACCACTTTCCTGCTGCCATGTGACAGCGTTTTTCGTAGGACTCATCGACTTCGCTGCGTACCTCACGGTCATACTCGGCGTGATACTCATGCTGACGTTTTCCAATTAAGTTAACGATATCATGGATTTTGATCTGCACTGTCTTGCTCCATTAGTTTGAGTATGTGTCTGGCCTCGGCAAGTCGAGCTTGCATAAGGTGATGCCTGACTGAGTAGGCAATGTTGTCGGACAACATTTTGGCGGCCATGTTTTCAACAGCCTGATTTAACTCGTAAATTCTTTGTATAATTGTCGGCCTAAAGTTGTCGGACATCTTTGTAAAGTTGTCGGACATCTTTTCAGTTGTCTGGGATTCCCGGATAACTGGCGCGTCGTCCGTGACCACCAGTGTCGGATCCTTTTGTTCGGCTTTAAACCGTTCCCATTTTTCGGTCAGAGACATAGAATCTCGGCGTTAGTGATTAGGTACTCAGTTTCTGCTTAGTTCTTATCTCTGCGTTTATTTATTCTTGGCGAGTCGGTAGCGCAGGGATAAGGCTAAAGCCATCGGCCAAGCTTTTAAGTTCATCATGGATTTTGCCTGGCAAATTCATTCGATCAATCGCTGGTCCACCGCTAACCATAGCTTTGATGGCATTTCTCCACTGCGCCTTTAGTGTCGGTGCCATGTCATTGTCCTCGGCCTGGTTACAGATAGCCTGCCAGCCACCAACACGTTCGACAAACTGCCAGCCAGTAGGCCCTAACCTCTCTTGTATCCTTGGAATCTTAGCCATTTGGCTCCCGTAATCACAAATGCATGACCAAATAAGCTCAGGCAGCGCATCGGCTTCAGCCGCTTGGTTGCCGGTAATGAGTTGGAGTAATTCTTTGAGGCTGGGAAATGAGTCGTAACGGTTTTGAGCCGCAAATATTAAAGACATAAATGATTCGACGCTGATATGGCTGAAGTTTTTAAACCAAAGACCCGCAGTTGTTTGGGTGTCTTTTGGAGCATGTTTAGGGATAGCGGCACTTAAAAGCTCCATGCACTGTGTAAACTCTTCTAATTTCATTACCTATTCTCCAAGTGGGGGAAGTCCATTCAACTTCCGTAGTGTGTTCATAGTGACTGTTCCGCCGGCTACAATCGGTCGGTTTGGATCGGCTACAGACTCGCGAGCCATTTCCATTTTTCGTTCATGCGGTCGTTTCATTCTCGTCAAAATGTTGTCTATTTTTCTCACTCCGTTCTTTGATATTAAAAGTCCCTTTGGGCTGCAGGCATTTGGCCGCCAAAAGGCATCGGCACTGACATAGTGGAACACCTTGAGCATCCCAGCGTGGTCTAGTCCTACTGCCTGCCCTACCTTCTTAAGCTCCGTGCCAAATTCGGCCGCATGCCATTTGGGGTCGCTTGCCCTATGCGGCATTTCGGATACCGCCATGTCTAACCACTTCCTTCCCAAGTCTAGTTCCTCGTCGGTTAGGTCAATCACCTCCGTATTTTTCACGTGTTTTTTCCGTGTTTTTTCCGTGTTTTTTTCGCACGGATTTAACACAGATTCGCTACAGATTTGAATTAGCTTAACTGTTTCAAGCTGTTGAAGCATTGTCGACAAACTTTGCTTGTTTATACCGCTCACCGTAATTAAACAATCTGCGGTTTGCCTAATACATCCGTACTCATCGCTTTGGCAAGCAAGATCAAGCAGCGTAATGAACAAAAATTTGGCTTCCGGGCTTACTGACCACATCTTTGGGCCTGTGAGTAAGCCTGTGGATAACTTGAAAGCCTTGTGCTTTTTAATGTCTGATCTCAGCAGGTAAGAGCGCCAGTCAACAATCTGGATAACAATCATGGAATTCCTCAATAGCAATAAGAGCCAATAACTTTGGCCAGTTACAGTTCATGGTTTGATTTTTTGGGGGAGTTTAGTTAGTAATTCGGTGCCAGCGAATTATCAAGTGTCCCCTGTTACTGTCAGGTCCGGTTTATTTGTAGATGCGATCCTTAGTAGAGTATGTGGTGTTAGATGGCGGTCTTACCTCGGTGAGCCGCCATTTTCTATTATGTTCGGGTTTTAGTAAGGATTGCGGTACGATTCCCAAAATTCACTTTAAAGGGGATCCGTATGAAACTTCCTACCGATGTCGGTACTAAAGTCCTTCCGCTGATTGACGGCGCAAAAAAAGAAGCGACACCATTTTGGCACTCGCTTCGTTATTGCTTAATTTGGCTGGCTTGGGTTGTACTGATTCCGGTCGCACTGGCTGGCAAGGCACTGGGTGAACTAGCTGAGAAGATCAAGCCAGAGCTTCCGAAGAAGCTTGAAGCTTAAGGGTTTTTTCGTTTCCAGATGAGAATCTGGGCGAAGCGTTCTAAGTACACAGCGGCATACCAGGATGCGAGTATTAGCGGCAGCGTCGGTCCTGGTATGCCAACTAGCACGGCTAAGATCACGTCCCCCACGTATAGTTCACCCATCCAAAATCTAAAGATAATCCAGGTAGAGAAGCCCGCTAGAAACCACAGAAGAAGCCCCATCAGAAATTCTCCTTAGCAATAAATGTTTGAGAATCTAGGTAGTTATAAAATGCCATCTGTGTCCGCATGGCGCGCAGGTGAGCAGCGACATGCCGATTGCCGTACTTTCCAGCGAAGGGGTCCTTGCCTGTCCTGAGATATAGGTTGGCGCCTGCTGTGCCTTGCCGGTGAGCAAGGGCAACAAGCTCGGGGTCACTTAGTACAGTCTTGCCGCGCCTGGTGCTGGCGAGCCACGGGCTAATGATCACGTCGTAGTACGTATCAAAGAGCATATCTTGGCGTACTGACATCGTAATTTTGAGGTTTTCACTACTGTCTCTTGGCGGCACCGATGTGGTCCACCGGATACCTTCGTGAACGAGAAAGAATCGGTCCCAGCCTTTCACGAACTGATATTTGCCCGATGCCGATGAGTATTTATTGCGGGCACTTACATCATTCCCCGATTCAATGACACCAAGGGCTGTGCGCATCGTCACATAGTAGCGGTCACTTTCTGACGCACGCTCCGGCAGCCTTAACCCCACAGCTAGTGCAGGGGTGGCGGCAAATAGCGCAGCTAACACCATGGCTAGCGTTTTTCTCATGCATCACCTGGGCTTTCTCCGAGCTTGTCCCGAAGCTCAGGCATGGTCATAGAAAGGACACCGCCGGGGTCACTCTTACGTCCCGCCGGCAAAGCGCACTCGTCGTGCCCGCAGAAATTCTCACGCTTAAGTCCCCGCGTCATGCACCAGCGAAGGAAAGTGAGAAGGCTTTTTTCTTGCTCAAGTGTCGCAATTTGCCAGTTATATTGAGTGTTTGAGAGATTACCCGGCCGCTTTGCTACTTGTGCGCCGGGGATCTCTGAGCCGTTCCAGGCGTAGTATTTGCCGTCCTTTAGGCTCACGGCACCCCAGCTGACAAGGCTTACGGCAATGTGCTGGCGGTTAGGCGAGACACCTTTCCATTTGGCCACGCCCGCGTGGTTAACGCGCTGGCTGAAGTACGTGGTTTGGATCACCGTGCCGTCACGGTCGATAATGATGTGATAGCCAAGGCCGTCGCTGACCAAGGAATCAATAAGTCGTCCCACTTTGATGTCGGCCGTGTCATGGATGGTCACCCCTTCACAGTCAACCATTGGTCCCGCCGACATAGACAGCGGCGAGATCAGTTTTTGCGTACCTCTGTAGATGTCGGGCAGTAGAGTCATGGCTAAAACTCCCTAAAGTAAGTGACTGTTATTGATTTGATGTTGCTCAATGGTGATCGTATCAAAGAGATGAGAGAGGACTTGCGAGCGAGAGACAGGCTGACAGGGCTACAAATCCTTCGCACATACCTGCTCAAGGCGAAGAACTTGGGCTTCCAGTTGGCTAAGTCTTTGGTCATTTTGGTACGCGATCCTTTCTATGTCGGTTGAGACGGTCGTAAGGAAGCGCACGGCCAGATAAAAGATGCAAACACCTAGAATGAATACAATCTTGTCGCTCATGCGTATTGATGTGGTCTGCACGTAGTGCCCCCCCCTTTTGTGCCGCCGTTATTTGATTGTGTGTGGATTCCCTGATTATAACCTACGCGGCGTAAATGTGTGCGTGCGTAAACAAAATAAATTTAAAAAATCAATCACAACTAGGCAAAAAGATTCTCATCTTTGACAGCACTTGGCTGATTTGGGTAGACTATTACTGCTTACTTTAGTATTACGATAGTACTTACTAGGAGGCTTTATGTTGCGTAGAGACATGGAAGATGAGTTGGCGGCACTTGGATATGATCTGCAATCGCTCGGTTTTTGGTCTGACCAAGCCATCGAAATCACCTATAACGCTGAGTTAAGTAATAATGCTGAAGTTGATTCGGAGTTAGAGGTATGCGGACTGGTAGGCCACCGTTACAACGAAGTGAAATCGCGCATAGGCAGTCATTTACTATGTCGACCGAGCTTAAAGCTCGTCTTTGGAAAATTGCTGTTTCACTAAAGACAGAGAACGTGTCGAAAACACTAAGGATAATAATCGAAGACTATTGGGAGAGGCACCACAGTGACCAGCCTAAGTGATCTGAGCAACTTGCTCAACCTGATCGACGACGACCTAGCACCGGAAGACTTCGAACCGGAGGCTATCGTTGGGGAAATCCGCGACAAGATTGATGCAATCAAATGGAAATTAGACGAATGGCAAGCCCATGCGGACACAATACAAAGTGAATGGATCGATCCCTTAACTAAGCGCAAGAAGGCCTTAGAGGGCAAAATTGAGCGCCTTAAGGACTACTGCACACACGTGATGACACGGGACAAAGTGACGAGCTTTCCCGGCAATGCTTTCAGGGTTGACCTTCGGCACCGTCAATCGGTTGAGGTTAAGGCTTATCCAGGCAGCACCGAAGCACTGACTTACCCTGAGTACGTGAAGACCAAGATCACTTACGACTGGGACAAGATTAAGCTCCTTGAGCGCCTACGCGGCGGCGAGAGCCTCGACTTTGCCAGCCTTAAAACCAAGAATTACGTCACGTTCCCTATAGCGAAAGGAAAGCCTAAATGAATCAGCCAGCCACACGACCATCGACATCAGTAGCTAAGCAGGATCAAGTGGGCGGCGTTGCCGTCCTAATGAAGCAGTATAAGTCACAGATCGAGGCGGCACTGCCTAAGCACGTAACGGCCGATAGGCTCATGAGGGTCTGCCTCACAGAGCTCCGCAAGAACCCAAGCCTTCAAAAGTGCGATCCGATGAGCTTCCTTGGCTCCGTTGTCACTGCAGCATCGCTGGGACTAGAGCCCGGATCTGCCCTAGGCCAGTGCTACCTGATCCCATATGGCTCAGAGTGCCAGTTTCAGATTGGCTACCGCGGCATGATCGACATTGCCAGAAGGTCGGGGAATATCGTGTCGATCACGGCCTGGGCTGTATACGAGGGCGACGAGTTCTCTGTGGTTGCTGGCACCGAGGAAAGCCTCATCCATAAGCCCAAGTTTGAGACAGAGGTAATGACCCACTGCTACGCCGTAGCCAAACTCGTAGGCGGCGGTGTCCAGTTTTGTGTCATGAGCCGCAGGCAGCTGGATTCACACAGGGAAAGGTACTCAAAGAATAACCCGGCGTGGAAAACAGCCTTCGAGGAGATGTGCAAAAAGACTGTCATCAAAAAGCTCTTTAAACTGCTTCCTACGTCCATTGAACTAGCGCGCGCTATGGAATCAGAGGAAGTAAAAGCCCACGAAATCCTTGATGCCGACTACGTCCAAGCTACTCCGAAGGTCGATCCTAAGAAGCTTGCGGATTTATATGACGAGGAGGAGGCGGCCGCTATTGCTCAAGATGTTCAGATGTTCCGCAACAAATTTGCTAAGTTACTGACCGAAGGTAAGAAGGCACCGGCGCCGTGCGGGGATAACCCAGCGGCATGGGCACAGAAGGCCAGCCTTGGCGAGCTTGCTGCCGCCGTTCACTCAATGGGGAATATCTAATGAAATCAATCGAGCTTAGCGACACTGGCGACAGAAGAATTGTGGTCCGCGTTGATCAGGTAACTGCGGTGGCCGAGTGGCCTGATGTAGATGTCGGCTGCCTCGTCTGTGTTATGGGCGGCATGCAGTTTGTCGTTAAAGAAGACCTAGATACCGTACTTGCAAAAATGGCGTCGGCCGAACAGCCGTAAACCTGTGTTATGATTCCCATGTCGTGGGAATTGGCTAAGGTGCAGGCCGGCAGGTAAAGCTGTTGGCCTGCATTTTTCTTTAAAAGGACACCCCATGAAAGCGACACTGACTTTTAACCTGCCCGAAGAACAGGAAGATTTTGAATATGCCGTTAAAGGCCATGCTGCCTTTTCTGCACTTTCGGATGTGCGTGACCAAATATTTAGGCCAGCGCGAAAGCATGGTTACAGAGACAGCAAGATAAATGCGCTCATCGAAAAGCTAGGCGATGACGGCACTGATTTAATCCATCATCTCGAATGCCAATTTCAAGAAATCCTACACGATCTTGAGATTGACCGACTATGACCACATTCCTGATCATTTTTGCCTACCTTGCCTTTGCCGTCGGCATGGGCTGGTGGCTATCGAAGCTTTCAAAGAAATACCCGGATGAGTAGCAATATGACTTTTTTTATTGGAATATTAGTTGGTTACTGTATTGCGCTGTTAGTTGGGAGGTACCTACCGTGAACATCATCGAAGCAGTAAAACTGGGCACATGGATTAGAAGGGAAAGCAAAAAATCTATGTCTTTTCGTTTTGGCATAAATGACGAAGTCATCGAGTTTACTCGTGACGACATTCTTGCCGATGATTGGGAGGTCGAGCCTGCATCCGTGACGATAACCCGCGAGCAGTTTGATACAGCTTGGCATAACGCGTTTACGTCTAATGAGCCTTACGGGAGCTTGT
>OFOA01000011.1_pt1 | contig 11872 bp, 17 predicted proteins | sample 1542231 | NCBI WGS metagenome assembly OFOA01 (sample SAMN04958514, study PRJEB24370) | sediment metagenome | isolation source: lake sediment | place: USA: Lake Hill lake, St. Paul Island, Alaska | collected 2013
AAACTCCTATTTCAATAGATAATCTCAGAGAACTACAGAGGGAAGCTATCGCTGGTGGGTTAAGAGAAAAAGAAGTTTCTTTTGACAGACAGCAACAAATAGCGGATCAGTACGCTCAAATTTCTATGGAGAAATCCAAAGAAAACACAGCGAGACAGGTTGAGTTAGAAAATATTAAGAGATGGCGTGAAATAGGGATAGCTCAAATTGAAGCTCAAACTAGATCAAATATTTCGTTTGCGCAGGCGATGACTATATTACAAAATCCTAATCGTGGTACTATAGACGCTTTGACTACTGCTTTTGATGCTGGTACGGCTCCTTTTGCGGGACGAGTCCGCCGTGGTTAAACTAACAAGAGGAGCTAATTAGTATGGATCCCGGAACAGCTACGATTGCTGCTGCAGGTATAAGTACCTTAGGTGGTGCTTTAGGCAATATTTTTGGCGGAAATAAAAAACAGGAAACATATAAAGACCAAACTGGAGATTATCTTTCGTTATTTGGGCCTATTCTGGGCGCAGAGAACACGGAGATGTCTGCTGAGGCAGCTGAGGCGGGGAGACAATCTGGTGGTGAATTAGGTGCAGCAGCTATGTTTGCTGGTGCAAATCAAAGTAATCAAGGGCAAGCTATTACTGAAGCTATAGGGGAGCAAGGTACTGCAGCTCAACTTCAAGCAGGTATTGCAGGTCAGTATGCTCAAACCTTTATAGATCTCACGGCAAAAGGAAAACAACTTGAGCAAGCCACTGAAGGCGCACCTGTACAAACAGCTAAAGATTTTGCTAAAAGTTATGGCGAAGGGGCAATAAAATTAGCTGGTCTAGGTACACAAGGTCTAGCAGAAATAGGTAAACAACTAACGTCAGAAACTGGAGCTGTTGGGCGAACTGGAATAGAATCGCAAACCACGTTAGGAAGTAAACAGTTAGAAGGTGCAACTCTACTTGGACAGGGAGCTCAAGCAGGTACTACTCAATTAGGGCAGCAAACGATTGCAAGCCAAGGAACTTTAGAAGGCACAGCATTACAAGGAGAGCAAGCATTACTACAACCTACGGCAACTTCTCTTGCAAGCGCAGGGCAGCAGACTCTAGCCGGACAAAACCAACTAGCTCAGATGATTGCTTCTACAAATTTAGATATTGCTAAGGGACAGGAGAATACTCGAAATCAACTTGCTTTACAAAGAGGTCAAGTTGAAGGTCAATTAGCAATTAAACGCTTTGGAGCGCAGATGGCTGCTGGCGGTCATGCAAGGTTTGCTTGATGATTTCGACTATAGGAAATAGCACCACAGTAGGGGACTGGTTAGGTCTGCTAGAAAAATCAGACAAGGATGCTTTCGCGTATTACGCTAAAAATGCGACAAGTGATATAGAATCTTATCTTTTTGCACGCTTCTTAAAACCTTCGTATAAAGGGAGTATTGCAGATCTTACGGCGTGGACACAAGAAAAATACCCTAAAGAAGATCTACGTAAGATCTTATTGATAGAAATTGATGAACTACGCAACGATATTACAAACGTTAGAAATATGACTACGCAGCAGATGCTTGATTTTGCGACAGCAGCAACAAAAATCTCATCTTTACAAAAAGAATTAAGGTCCCACATTCAAACTGTGCGGGCAATATCAGATGGATTAGATCGGCGTGGGCTATTACTAGCTGGAGCCGATCGGTGTTTACGAGAGTTATCTAATACATTCCAAGATCAACCCACAATTTTGGCGTTGCTTGAAGATGCGGGCCTAGTTGTTTGGTCAACCTTAGAACGCGAAGAGAAATCTTAGTCTACCTTTTTCAGCTTTTTAAGTATTTCATTTATTGGGCATCGAAGTATTCCCATGAAGGCATCGTTGATACCTAAAGACATTACAAGATTTTCACCCTCGATAAAAGCCCCAAAAGGTAGAGCAACGGCTGGTTGTTTCGACACAGGATTACCTGCGTAATCGGTCCAAGTAATCAGTGTATCCTCTAGGGAACCACTAAATAAAGGTTCTTCTCCCACGTGGGTTATTTTTGTAAAGTTGTTATTCGTCATAAACGCACCTAAATGATATAGCAAGTAGTGCTGCCCGTTTGCATCAAAAGTTAGGTGCTTCCAATGGTAGAAGATAAGTTGCGCATCCCCTAAACTGATCGGCGGGAGGGAACAGAATGTCAGATTGTCCTTAGTTACATCTTTAAGAATATCACTGTTAGTCTCTATAGAAGGACCTTCCTCCCTTTCAATAACTAAAGGCAAAACAGAGTACAAGCAGTGTAACTTTTTGTCGTGTGGGAAAAAGCACCAATTTTTTTCTGTTTCACCTTTTATTAGATTTTTTCCTATTGGAGGAAAAGCTGCGCTAACGGCCTCCCCTAGTTCATTTACAAGACAAACCGCTACCTTAGGTAAATCAAATAATTTTTTACCTTTTAAGTCGTACTTACTAGCATATTTAGAAGTCACAAACTGCACGTACATTTGGTCATCTGGACCAACAAACAGTCGAGGATCTTCGTAGCTAAGTCGGTGCGGCGTGGCGCGTAGTTTCTTGGCCCCTAAAATTGTTTTATCGTCAACTAGTTGACCTAGATATATATCTGTATGTGCGTTATTAAGGTAGTAATAGTTGTTGTCATACTTAAAACCGAATGGTTCAGGTTGTGACCTCCACGCTATGTAGGTATTATCGTTGTGTCGTAAAATAGATGGGCTAAAGTTACCTACGGAATTAGAGGGTAACCCGTCAACAATCCTTGTAAACTGTCCTTTTAATTTTTCTGCTTGACGATAAATACTAGGTATTCCGCTGAATTCTCTCTTTATTGGAAAAACTACGTCAGAGTTAACGTGACGGAAACGATAAGTGGTTTGCATATCAAGAAAGGAAGTCAGAAATAGCTTTGGAGAAGCCTGAAGCTACGGAGTCCCAACGATATTCGTTTCGTTGAGTCACCTCGAAACAAGCTTCCGCAACTTCGTCATACACTACTTTATCTTCGTACAGATCTGTTAGAAGAGCTGCTGCGCTGTCTGTATCAACTAACCCTCGTTCGACTCCTAGATCTTTATCTGTTATCCACGTAGATACCTTGATCAACAAACCTGCTTTTTCCCAAATGTCTTTACATGCCGTGTGGTTTGGTACGACTTGCGGTTTTCTGCAACTAGCATGTTCAAAACTAACTAGACCCCAGCCTTCGCCATCAGCTGTGTTTATTCCGACGTCACAGGAGTTATATATTTTATTTAACAGTTCGTCTGGCGGAGCTGCGATGTAATTGATTTCATTTGAAGTCAAGATTAGTCGTTGTTTGTCGTCCAGGTCGTATTTGGACATTTCACGTTTAAATAACGCTGTGATGTCCCAACCCAGATCTTTCACACCCATGTGCAGATACAACATCGTATCTGGTTTATCGGTTGCAAATTTTGCAAACGACTGAATTGTTAAGTCAATTCGTTTTCGCGGCTGATTTCTATTGCCATTAAACACAATAAATTTGTCTTGTGGTATGCCTAAAGCTGCCCGTGCTTCGTCCCTAGGCATAGGAGCAAATTTTGAGGTATCTACACCGTGGGGCAGAACACCTAATCTACTAGGTTGAATATCATGCTTTAGTATTCTGTGCGCACAGTTAACTGTAAACGTAATAGCTAAATCCCAATTAGGGATGTTTCTAAGCATTTCCGGGTAGTAAGCCTCGCTATCGATCGGGAAATAAGCAATAAATTTGAATTTGTATTGATCTTTAAGGAAGTGGATTCGTTCCCAAACTTGGTTAACGATCCATATGTCGTTTAGGCATATAAAAACGTCTGGCTTGATTTTGTCAATTAGCTCGGGTAATCGAGGTATACCGAACCGATCAGGACAAGATAAGTTTGAGGCAGGGTAGATCTTATAGGGGAGATCGTGGGGATCTCCGTTGTAGTTAATTCCAATAACTTCAACTTCATGTTCCTTCTGTAAGTGCTCTAGTATACTGGAGGTTACTCTACCGAATCCAGTATTAGAACAAGCATCACCATACCAAAGTACTTTTGCCACTTATCGAGTAAGCTTGAATTACGCTTAGTATAGCGACATTGCCAGCTTACTGACATGCCTAGCAGGGAAACTTTTGCTTACCGCCGTCGGGCTCAGTTAAATGCTGTTCGCGCTGTTGAAGATTCGAGCACAAGAGAGAATTCTATTTACACCAAAGCAGCGAATGATTTTCAAACGTTTTGTACTCTTTTAGATAAACCTCCAGCAAGGCATATGTTGGAGTGGTATACACACTTGATAACAAATGAAAGCAATAAGTATTTATTAGATATAGCAGGATCAAATCTTGATATACTAAGCCCCAGAGGCTCAGCAAAAAGTACCGTGCTTAATATGTTCACTGCGTGGTGTATAGGAAGACATACAGCAGCAAAAATGCCTTTACAGATAATTTACATTTCTTACAACATTGCTACTGCTATTCCTAAAAGTCGAATAATCAAACAAATTGTAGACTCAAACGAGTTTAAAAAAATATTCCCTAATTGTCGATTAAAACCGGGAATGCAGAGCGATGTTGGTTGGTCAATTGATTTTGAATATGCTGGTATATCCAGAGTAGGTGACGAAGAATTTACTCTTCGTGCTGCTGGTTTGCGTGGGTCCATTACGTCTAAGCGAGCTCATTTATGTTTAATCGATGACCCCTTGAAATCTTCGGCGGATATTCGAAATCCCTTAATCCGCGAGGAAATGAACAATAACTGGTCTTCTGTTATTGCTCCGATTATTTTCGAAGGTGGTCGGGCTATTTGTTTAGGCACCCGCTTCCATCCGTTAGACATTCATAAAACAATGTTTGTGCCGGAGAAGAAGTGGAAGCAAGTTACACAAGAAGCAATCACCTACGACAACAAAGGTAATCCTGTTAGTTATTGGCCCGAGCAATGGAGTGTTGAGTATCTGTTGGGTCAGAAAGAATTGGACCCCGTGGCATTTGCTTTTCAGTACCAGCAACAACCTGTGCTAACCACGGATCTAATTGTTTCTCCGGATCTACTTGTTAGAGCAGAAGTTGAAACTGAGTTTGATTCGTTAGCTATCGGAATTGATCTGTCAGCTAGTCGGAGCGAAACAAGCGATTATACGGCTTTTGTTTTGGGAGGAAGGATGAAGGATAAGTACTACATTATTGATGCACACCAGTGTAGGTCTATAGGCAACCTTGAAAAAATAGATTTGCTGTGCGACATGTTGATTGAATGGGGCATTTTAACTTTTGAGAACGATACGTATTTTCCGACTTATTCTACGGTTACGCTGGTAGTTGAGTCAGTCGCTTACCAAGCAAGCTTATCTGCCGACCTTAAAAGGGTTCTCTTAAATGATCGAGGGTTAACAAACTTACATATTCATGAAGTTAATGGATTTAGAGGAGATAAGATTTCTAGATTTAGAGGAACTCTTGGTTTGCTCGAGAATAAAAAGATTGTCTTTAATAGGTATAGAAAGTTTGACGCTCTGTTTGAACAAATTATTAACGTAGGTTCTACGTCGCACGACGACTTACTTGATGCTTACACTCATTTAATTACGTATTTGCAGAAGCGTGGCAATTATTCGATAGAGTACTAGAGCAGTTTTGTTGCTTATGGAAAAGAAAATATGGGTTGCTATTACAGCACATAAACCCTTAGAGCGCACAGATTGTTTAATAAACTTATTACGTAATTATACGGAGTATCCTTTTGAGTTTAATGTAAATATTTATATTGATTATGACTCTCAAAACGACGTAGAGACTCTTGAACTTATCTTACAGGAATTTGAGAAGTTAAATATTCAAATAAAAGTTGCCGATCCTGGGTACGAAGGTTGGTATTTGACTTGGGCACACAAAACAGATTTGGCTCTGGCTATTTTAAATCATAAAGCTGACTACTATATCTATACAGAAAATGATATGCTGATGACTTATGAGAATTTCAAGTACTACTTAAAGTGGAGTCCGGTTTTAAAGAAATATAATCTTGAGCCTGGTTTTGTTCGTTATGAGATTCAGGACGGGAAGAAAATTCCTTTCGATAACTATTATGTTCATTCGCTGACAAAGGAAACTCCCAATATTTGGTCCGACCGTGGTTATGTCGTTCCCAATGTTTTAGTTGTTGACCACGAGGTTAACTTTTTTGTTGCTTTAGCGAATCCATATTATGGAGCCATGATCTTAGATCAAAGCAGTGGGGAAAAGTACATTCGTTCCGATAGTTACGATCCTCAAAAGAGCTATGAAAAAGTAGGTATACGGAATTGGCCTATAGCAGATCGGAGTTCAATGGGGCTAGCTTTCGAGGAGGTTCCACTCGGATTTGAACACCGTCGCTGTGTCCCCGTGCGCAAGATACGTAATAAGTATGAAATTCTTGATCGCGGGTTGATTTGTCATGACGACAATAAGTACTCTCAATCTTTAGATCACGGTTCGTTGATATGCTGTAAGAGTATGTTGACTCTATAGAGTATGCATTCCAAAGGCGCCCGTTATGTATCTGTTTGTTACGTTTTAGAAGAAAAACGAAACTGTGAAATTTTACCGCGAGTAGAAGCGTATGCTCTACGTCGTTTTATAGAATCACAAGAAGGAACTATTTACTGGTTTAATCCAATCTATGAACAACACTAATCCTAGCTACTACGCAAAGAATGGTATGGAGTGTTATGATGCACAGCTAGCATCTATGGGCTCTGTAAAATTTCAAGGTTATTTAGAGGGGTGTATTTTTAAATACCTGTGGAGATGGGAGGATAAAAATGGAAAAGAAGATTTACAAAAAGCAGCGATTTATTTGGCTAAACTTATAGAAACAATTGAGTAAACATGGACGTTAGAGCTTTTGGCAGTCGTTATGGTTTTTCAGCCGCTCTCCCCTATGCCAGTGGGTTTATGGTTACCGCAGGAAATAATAAAGTTTTTCCTGCGTGCAGAGCTCTTTATGTTGAGTCGTCGAACAAAACTGCGGACAAAACTTTAGTTGTTCAATTAGCTGATTCTCCCAGCTCTTTTATTAGTTTTGATCATATTCGTACAGATGTATTTTTACCTGTATCTGCCACGGCAATAAGCGGAATAAGCACAGTAGATCATGTATACGTTCTCTACTAATGGCGGACATCGCTAAAAAACGTGACCCTGCAAAATGGGCGCAAGCAAAAGCTAAAGCCCTTAAAAAAATGGGCGGGCACAGCGCTCGTGCTATGCAGCTTGCGGTAAAGTATTATAAAGATGCAGGAGGTACCTATGAAGGGAAAAAATCTGATAGTAATCGTTTAAGTAAATGGGGTAAAGAAGATTGGCAAACTAAAGAAGAATACGAATCTCGCTCTAAAGAAAAATGAATCCTGAATCTTTCCTTGCAGCTCTAGGTGGTTCTGAAAAAGACTACATAGATCGGGCACTTCCCTCCGCTGACAGTTTGATGAAACAAGTAAATAAACCTCTCCTTATGGTAGATCCAAACTTATCAAATATAATTGCTCGTACTTCTGATGAGCTAATTAAAAAAGCACTCCTACAACAAGCGCAGAACGAGTATGCCAGATATAGCTAGAGAAAAAGGACGTACAGAACGTTATTTGCCACGATCAGCGTGGTCTCAAATGACTCCTGAGGAGCGTCGGGCAACAGACGAAAAGAAAAAAGCTGCAACAGCGGGAGATAAACCGGTTAATACTCAAGTACCAAACACTGAGAAAGCTCGTGAGGCACGGAGGCGAGCTTCTGAGTATCTTAAGAGAAAGGAGAATTAATTATGGCTAACTCTTTTAATCAAGCAAGAGATTTTTTCTCTGACGCTTACGAAAAACAACAAAGCGCAGCAAATCAACAGGCTGGGTATCAATCCAATGTGAGCAGGCCACAAGCGAATGACTACGCCCCAACAGAAAATAAACTGTACGACGCTACCTCTCCTTCACACAGTTCTCAGACGTTTATGAAAGACGTTAAGAACCATCTAATTAACGAAGCTATTAAACGTTCTTCTCGACAAAGGGATGCAGGTTCTAACGTAATGAACGCAGGGGATGGTGCTGTCACAAAATCAGTGCTACCATCATATTGACAGCCGCTAGGGACTAGTGCTTTACGATTGCTTCCTTTATTTTGACGAGAAAGAACTACTAGAGCTTCGAGTAGAAATCTTAAAAGACGTTGTTGATGGTTTTATAATCACGGATGGTAACTTAACTTTTAAGGGAGACCCTAAGCCTTATACGTGTTTAGACGCGATACGTGAACTAGGACTTCCAGAAGAAAAAATTCAAGTCCTGCACGTAGAACTACCTCCAAAAGAAGCTGCTCCTAACCCGTGGGTGCGTGAGTACGCGCAAAGGGATGCATTGGCTGTTGGAATGAGACTGACTGCACCCGACTCTGTATTTTTCTTTAGCGACGTTGATGAAATACCAAAACCTGCTTCCCTTTTACAGGCTGTTGAGCTAGCAAAGCAGAATCCTGATCAGTGTGTCCGCTTATCAATGCCTATGTTTTATGGCCGTGGAGACCTTAGAGTTACAGATCCAAAAGGGGACGCAAATAAGCCTCCAAATAACTGGACCTGCGGCACTGTAGTTTTATTTGATCACCTAGAGGAGACACCTTCACAAATACGCATGAAAGATAACGGAATGCTTGTCGGGGATTGTGATGCCGGGTGGCATTTCTCTTGGATGGGTGACGCAGAACGTATGAAACGAAAACTCACGTCCTTCTCACACTGTTATGATGATATACCTAACGCACATGCACCCGCGTATAGTCAGGAAATGTTAGATTTTATGGATTCTTACAAAGCTGAAGCCGGAAGTACGGATCCGTTAGGTCGAACGGATCACATTTTACAAGAGTACCCACATGAACTATTACCGCCAGAGTTGTTTAAACTAGACAGAGTTAGAAATTACTTGCTTCCCAATGGCTAACCAGATGCCCGAACAGTTACGCGAACACTTTGAACGTAAAAACGAGGACAAAGAAGGTAAAAACGACAGAGATGAAAAAGAAATGAAAAAGAAAGAAGCTTTGCGGAAAGCCAAAAAAGCTAAGGAAATGCGCAAAAAAAATTGAAGTTTGTAACTTAATCTTGTTGTCTTGTTAGCAGAATGGCCGATCAGCTCGGAGTCCGTCAACGTTTTCAAGAGATCCTTGAAGCTTCCCGCACTCAAGATAGATCTAAGCAGGCGACTACCTTAGTCGTTCTTAGTCACTTACAGCAGATGACACTGCTGATGATTAAGAAGGGGCTTGCTTTTTATTGTGATCAGGACACATATAAAGCCAGATCTCGATTTTTAGAAGGATTAATTTCTCTAAATAAAATCGATATCCGATTCCCTTCTATAATTCGTAATTTTCTGCTTGATGGTTGTGGGCTGTTTTATTTCCGTCCGGATCCAAAACTAAAGTATCAAATATATTTCTTTCCTAAAGATCAATACCGGGTTTACCACGACGTAAATGGAAACCTTGATGAAGTTGTAATTATTTACAAATATAAAATTAGAAGTCCAAATCTAGGTTTGCCTTCTGAGACGTCTGGACTCAACGAGAGATATGTTCGTATCTCGATTACTGACGAAAAGATCTCGGAAGTTGAATCTAATACGGAGTTGAGTTTTGATCTCGAACCAGGCGGTCTTATTTCCCCTCAAAAAACAAGAGAAAACAACCTCGGTTTTATACCCGCTGTCGAAGTTCTTAATAAACCAGACAGTAGTGGTACTTCTGGTGAAGGTGAGTTTGATCCTTTTATGGAACAAATTGTTCTTCACGACACACTGATAACTAACATTGCGAAAAACATTGAGTTCTTCGGTAACCCCACACTGATCAGTTCACGTCCACGTAGCGATCTTGTGGAAGCAAGCGATTCAGATCGTAGTTTCCGACCAACTATTAGTAGTCAAAGTGGTTTTGGTGGTAGAGATAGCCCTTCAACTCGGGTAAGCGAGCCTTTTGGTTCAAGTGGAATGCTCGGCGGACTTCGTGTTCCTCGGATCATTGCCAACGTTGAACCATCTGATCGTGTTGGTTACATGACACCAGACCCCGTTAACGGGGACATGAATAGGTATGCACTTTTACTGAGAGAGGAAATTCGTACTGCATTGGGCGGTGTTGACGAAATCTCAGTTTCTGCCGGTGCAACAGCAACAGAAATTAAAGGGTTGATGGGTCGTGCACAAGCCACGGCGTTACGTAAAAATAAAAGTTTCTTAGTTTACGGCTTTTGTAAACTGTTAGAAATGATTATTTACCATCAAGAAGAAACGTTTAAAGACAGTTTTGCTGCTGTTACAAAACTTAAGAAACCTGACCCTGCAAAAGATACAACTAACGAAGAAGTAGCACGTGCTGAGTACGAACAGCAAAAGTTCGAGGTGAAGTTAAAAGACAAGATTAAAGAAGCTCTTACGACGGGAACTGTCCCACGTGGAGTATTTGGTTTACCTCCGGATGGAGAGCGAGAAGTAACTTACCGATTCCAAGGTGATGTTTACGAAGATACGGCTTACGACATAAATCAAAAGTCGATTGTCGTTCGAAATCTTCAAGAACTCGGGGTGGATAGCGTAGAAGCACTACGTTATTTATTCCCGGATAAGACAGATTCAGAGAGAGAAGAGATGCTAAAAGGGTTTCCTTTTAGGATGATTCAACAAACTCAAAGCGCGATGCAACAATTTCTAGTATTATTATCACAGATGTTGCACACGCCACATCCTCTCGCGCCAGATCAGCCTTTAGGGGCAGATCCAAGATTAAATCTAACTCCCCTGTTGTACAGGACGTTCGACCACCTCGCACAAGAACTAACCTATTCGGGTAGCTATGAGCCAGCAGATCCAAGCTTCGATCCCGAGCCCGGTGGCCCAAGCGGTAGCAGCCCCATCGGCAGCTCCCGTGGCGGACCAGGGCTCAACCGCTTACCCGCAATGGGTGGCGCAAACCAGTACCCCGGCGGTAGCTTCGGTAACTACAGCCCAAGCGCCGTCGCAGGCAACACTGGGTTCGGCCCCTTCTATCAGCAACCCGTACAACCAGTCGCCATCCGCTTACTCCCCGAACAATCCGTGGGAAGCAGCAATGGGCAGCCTGGAGCGGGTAGTTTCGAGGATGTCGCCCTTCCCCAGCCAAACAGCACAGTCTCCACAATACGCGACGACGCAGCAGGCTACTCAGCAGTACAGTCAGCCTTCACAGGCCCAACCGTGGGCGTACCAAGCGCCTACGGCAGCGCCGACTTACTCCAACAACGTCTCTACGACCCAACCTTCCTCTCAGGTTTCTACGGCCCGCAGCCAAGCGCCCCAACTAAGCGACGCAACCGCTCAAGTCGTTAACCATTTTGGAATCGAAGCTCCAGGCATACTTAATCAGTATTCTGTAACTCTCGAAGATGCTCTGATTGCGCAAAATGAGCGCATGAACGCATACACCCAACGTGGTGCTGCGATGGAGCACATCCTCACAGACCCTGATCAGCTAGCTGACTACACCAATCGGTTCTTCACCGAAGTGTATCCAGTGGATGCAGATAACTCTGGTTATCCTGCTCAGCAGCCTGCTGCTTATCAGCCTCGTTATGACATGCCTGCTGTACCAGCAGCTAATGGTGCTGTAAGGCACGATCCTGACACTCAGTGGAACGGATTCTCACAGACAATGAACCAGAATCCTGAGCAAGCATGGCGCTACTTGAGTCAGATGAGCCCTGACGCATTCCGTCAGAAGCTTCTCTTCTTAGACGCTGCTTAATCTGTACGTACAGAGTAAAATTCCCTCGGAAACGAGGGTTTTTTATTGCTTATTAATCTCGTAATT
>OFOA01000012.1_pt1 | contig 11436 bp, 14 predicted proteins | sample 1542231 | NCBI WGS metagenome assembly OFOA01 (sample SAMN04958514, study PRJEB24370) | sediment metagenome | isolation source: lake sediment | place: USA: Lake Hill lake, St. Paul Island, Alaska | collected 2013
CAGCCTTCAGCGCATAGTTAAATGGGCGTCAAAACATGGTATAGATGTTTTCATAGAGGATGTCCAGCCGGATCGTGGCTGGCATATAAAGTCCGCTTGGAGCTTTGCAAAGCACATTGGTCAGTTGCATTTGATATTTCCCAAGGCTATTTTAGTGCCTCCTCGCACTTGGCAAAAGGTAATGACAAGCCAATTTGGTGATAAGTGCCCAAAAAGACGGGCGTTATTAGCTGCCACAGAGCTATGGCCATCTATGACATGGTTAAAAACCACTAGATGCAAAAAGCCGGATACTGGCATGATTGATGCCGCGCTCATTGCTGAATATGGCCGCAGGCTTGACATGAAGGGACAAAGCAACTAGTGTGTACTTTAAGTTACAGGTGTAACTTTTAAGATACAGTAATGTGCAAAAGAAAACAGGCAATCGATATAATGCCAAAAGGTTCAAAGCCCGGGCCAAAAAAGCCTCATAGTGGCAGTTTTAAAAAAGGCAAAGACTGGATAGCCTCTAATGGTAATCCTGGAGGCTGGAAAAAGCTTCCTGCGGATGTAAAAGAAGCTAAGCAATTAACGTCGCATGAATTCACTCGCGCCGTTAATAAATTCTTTTATCTGAAACGAGATGAAATCACCGAAAAGCTCAAAGATCCTGAACTTACTATGATTGACCTTATGGTCGGATCAATGGTTGCGCGTGCAGCAAAAGATCAAGATGTCATTAGAGCGCAATTTCTACTTGACCGATCAATTGGCAAAGTCCGCGAGTCAATTGATATTAAACATACGCTTGACCACGTTCCTAACGAGAAGCTCATTCTCATGGCTCAAGAGGCTATTGAAATTTTAAAAGAAGCTGAACAAAAAAACGCTCCCATGCTGCTTGAAGCTGAGGTCTTAAATGACGACAACTAAAATTCCGCATTTCGTCAGGCCAATGACTGAAGGCGATCTAAACTTTATTAGAAACTCATGGCTAAAGAGTTACGCCTTGAGCAACTTTAGGCGCTACATGACGCCACAAGTCTATTATTCCGAGCACAGTGACTTGGTAAATGATTTGCTTCCAAAAGCCTCAACTTTACTTGCTTGCGATCCGGAAGATGAAACGCATATTTATGCTTACATTTGCTTTGAGCTTTGTGGCGATGTTTTAGTAATCCATTATTGCTATGTCAAAGAGCTTTACAGAAAGTTAGGACTCGCAAGCAAATTAATCTCATTAATACAAGACAGCGCGTCAAGTTCAGTCACAATAGCGACTCACGCCAATGAGCTGTTTCCACCATTAGAAAAAAAGTTCAGGATTATTTATAACCCTTATTTTGTATGGAGAAAAAGAGCATGAGAATTTCAATTTTAAAGATGGCTAACGCAGTTCGAGTAGGAACCGATGACATGGTAACTGTCACAAGCACAGGCGCAGGTTTCGGAAGATTTGAAATTGAAATGCTTGAAGACAAGCTGACTATTTCAATCAAGCATTTGCGTATGGGGACAACTACATACACCACGCTTTATAACGTAATCTATTACCAAAGAGCCGCTGAAACAGAGCGCTTAATTGTAAAATCTAAAGCGGAGGCTCAAAAGCTTGCTGCAACACTCTGATGAGAAAATTCTGTGGGCAAAGCAGGTATTAGAAGCCGCGCAAAAACGCAAGGCTCTATATCCTGTTTTTGTTGACAAGGATTTTAAAGCTCAAGCTAGCTTTATTGCAGACACTGCTAGGAAAAAGGCCGCTATATGTACACGTCGCGCTGGAAAAACCAATGGCGTCGCGCGCATGATGCTCAAAGCGCTGCATGAGTCTCCTAGTGGAGACGTGCTTTACCTTGGTCTGACTAAAAACACTGTGCGCAGGCTCATGTGGGAGCCTATCCTAAAGCCTCTTAATCGCTCTCTTGGTATCAATGCGGAACCAAATGAGACAACGATGAGCCTAAAGCTTAGCGAAACGTCGCATATCTATTGCCTTGGTGCCGATGCTGATGAGCAAGAAATGCAAAAGCTTTTGGGCGGTAAGTATAAACTTGTGGTTATCGATGAGGCACAGTCTTTTAGGATTGATATGCATAAGCTAGTCAATCAAGTTCTTCGTGCCGCGCTATCTGACTTAAGAGGCACAATTTGCCTGACTGGTACTCCGGATGACCTGACGCATGGCCTATTCTATGACATTACCCGTCAAGATGGCCGCAGGCTTAATGGGTGGTCAGTGCATGAATGGTCTGCTGATGATAACCCTTACATGAAAAGCGCTTGGTCTGATGAGATAAAAGAGATTGAATTAGAACACCCACTGGCTCATGAGCTGCCTTGGTTTCAGCGCATGTATCTTGGGCAATGGGTTACTGATAGCGACGCCCTTGTGTACAAGTTTAATAGCACGCTAAACACTGTTTCAAAGCTTCCTGACCAAGAATATACTTATGTTCTCGGCATAGATTTGGGCTTTAATGATGCCAGTGCCTTCACGCTCTTTGCTTATACTGACAAAGATCCTTGTTTATATATTGTCGAGAATACAAAGTACGCGGGATTGATTGTCGCGGAAGTTGCTCAAATCATAAAAAACTACAGAGATAAGTATCAAATCAGCTACTTTCCATGCGATCCTGCCAGCAAACAGGTTGTGGAAGAACTAAAACAGCGCTACGGTATTCCCCTAACATCAGCCGAAAAAAGTGAAAAAGACAGATACATTGAAATGATGAATAGTGATTTTCGTCAAAGCTTAATCAAGCTTGTTGATGGGGACACTAAAACGCTTCAAGAGGAATATCACGGTTTAATTTGGGACAAGATTGCAGCTCGGAGGCTTGAGCATCCTAGTTGTAAAAATGATGCCGCTGATTCTGCATTGTATGGCTGGCGCTTGTGTAGGCAGTATTTATACGTGTCAAATATTAAGAAAAATAAACCAATTGAGGAGCGTATTGACGACTTTTGGGACAATGAAGCCGAAAAGTTAGAAATAGAATCAAGAAAACCATTCTTTGAAAGGACAACAGCATGACCGCGCAAGAATCACCGACTCTCCAGGGTAATATCGTGACAGTTGAGCTACTAGATAGTTTGTTTGAGACAATGAAAAAGCACAAGGTTGCTCATTTAAAGATGAGTAATATGGAGATTGCTCTTTCGCCCTCAGCATTCTTTGAGACGTTTACAGACGCGCCACCACTTCCGGGCAACCAAACAACCTTTCCAGAACTATATTGAGGTGAAAAATGGCTAATCCAACAATTCCAGTTCAGCATTATAGCACTATGTCGCCAGCAGAATTCGAGCTAAAAGTAAAATGGTGGGAACAACCCGAGGCAAACATTTGCCGCCATGTCTTTGGTATCGTAAAGCGTATAGTTTCTAATCAAAACTACAGGCAAATTATGAATCTTCGCCATGCGCGTCTCTATGCAAACATGGAAATTATGGGACTTCAGGCAGGGCAGTTTGCCCGCGCTTCTAGTGCTGACAACTACATGACTAACCGCGTCATACTAAACGTAGTTAAGAGCTGTATTGATTCTGCTACTAGCAAAATAGCAAAGAGTCGCCCGCGTCCTTTGTTTTTGACTATGGACGGCAACGCAACGCTGCAGTTTAAAGCAAAGAAGCTGACAAAGTATCTGGATGGCTGGTTTGACGCTGCAAATGTATACGACTACGGCGCTCAAGCATTTAGGGATGGCTGTATCTTTGGATTTGGCGCTCTAAAAATGTTTATTGACGGTGATAAAAAGCAAGTCAAACTTGAGAGAACATTGCCTGATGAAATTATTGTCGATGAGGCTGAGGGTCGTTACGGCCATCCTCGCCAATTGCATCAAAAGAGAGATGTTCCACGTGAAAAACTTTTAGATATGTTTCCTGATCATGAGCAAGCAATTAGAGCGGCGCATGTCGATTACAATCAAACAACTTACGCAATGTCGACTGCTGATGTTGTTGAAGTAGTAGAGTCTTGGCATTTACCAACGTCAAGCACTGCTAAAGACGGTTTGCACACAATTTGCGTAGAAAATTGCACGCTATTTTCTGAGCCTTGGGAAAAAGACTACTTTCCTTTTGTGTTTTTCCGCTGGCTTCCTAGGATTGTCGGGTTCTATGGTCAAGGTCTGGCTGAGGAGCTGCTTGGTATACAGCTTGAGATTAATAAGATCTTACGTACTATTCAATTAGCGCAACATTTAATGAGTGTGCCGAGATTCCTTGTTGAGAACTCTTCTAAGGTGGTTTCAACTCATTTGAATAACGATGTTGGTGCTATTGTGCGTTACACGGGGACGCCACCACAACCAATGGTTTCCGGAGCAATGGCCCCTGAGATTTACAACCATTTAGAGAATCTATACCGCAAGGCTTATGAGATTACGGGTGTCAGTCAGATGAGTGCGCAATCTAATAAACCGGCTGGTGTAACTGCAGCTGTTGCAATGCGTGAGATGTCAGACATTGAAACAGAACGCTTTGCTGTCATTGCCCAATCTTGGGAGAAGTTTTATATGGACATTGCCAAGATGGCTATAGACTTTACACGAGATCTTTCTGAAGCCGTTCCTGATTTAAACGTCAAGGCTAAAGGCGGCAAATTTATTAGCTCAATTAAATGGACAGATGTTGATCTTGATGAGGATCAATATGTAATGCGCGTGTTCCCGACTAACATGCTTCCAACAAAGCCAGAGGGCAAGTTGCAAACGGTTCAGGAGCTTATCCAAGCTGGTTTTCTTAGCAAAGAAGAAGGTATGGAACTGCTAGACTTTCCAGACACTGATAGATTTTTTAGTCTTAAGAATTCAAATGTTGAAAATATCATGCTGATGATTGAACGAATGGTTGAAGATGGCGAGTATATGGCTCCAGAGCCTTATATGAATCTTAAAATGGCTAAAGATATAGCTCAGTCTGCCTACTTGAAGTACAAAAACCAGAATTCTCCTGAGCATCGCCTTGAATTGCTAAGACGGTTTATTGATATGTGCCAAGACCAGCTTGGTATTGCAACTGCTGCGGCCATGCCACCACCTGCGCCAATTGCTACGCCCCAAGCCGCCCCACAAAGTGAGTTACTTCCATTCCCAACAGCAACCGATATTCCAACAGGAGGTGTATAATGTCAGACGTTTCAATTCTTGAAGTTGGGAGCCAATCAGCTCCAATGATGAATATGACAAGCCCTGAGGCGTTGTCTCATGCTGTCGAGGCTGTTGAAGAAGCCCCTGAACCGGTTAAGGAGCCAGAAAAAGAAGAAGACGAAGGTAAATGGGCTCAAAGGTTTGCCGTTCTCAGCAAGCGGGAGCGCGAGCTGCAAAAGAAAACCAAAGAATTGAAGTTTGCTCAAGAAAACGACGATTATAAAGCTTATTTAGCGGCTAAACAGTCACGTAACCCTATTCAGGCACTGCAGTCTCTTGGGATGTCATTTCAAGATGCTGCCCAATTTGTTTTGAATGATCAAAAGCATCCGGAGCCTACGGTTGAGGATCAAATTAATGAATTAAAAGCGCAAATAGCAAAGCAGGAAGAAGATAGAACTTCCCGGGAACAAAAGGCTAAAGAAGATTATATTCAACAGACTATTGACAACCACAAGGCAGAAATAGGAAAATATATACAATCTAATTCTGACAAATATGAGTTAATTGCCGCTAATGATGCCCAAGATACTGTTTATGAGGTTATAGAAGAATACTATAACAAATTTGACAAGCTTATACGCATTGAAGAAGCGAGCCAAAAAGTAGAAGATTGGTTAACCGAGAGAGCGCGTTCTTTGTTTAAGCTCAAAAAGTTTCAAACTCAAACTTCAGAGCAAAGCGTTAAACCAAGCGAGCCAGTGGCACAATCGAGACCGCCACAGCCAGACATTCGGCCTAAAATTGGTATGACACTGACAAATAATGCTGTTTCTTCTCAGCCCGCTAGGGAGAATCTTGGGTTATTAAGCCGAGAAGAATCTATTAAACGGGCTGCGGCAATGCTGCGGTATAAATAACGAGACCTTAGGCTAAACGATAACAACAGCCAAAAAGAACATTAATAACAACAATTTAATTTATAAATTAGGAGATCCTCATGGCTCTAGATATGACGTCGTTTGACGCTGCGTTGAAAGAACATTACAACGATCAGCGCGTAATCAACATGGTTTACAAAAATAACCCACTACTCGCTCTTATTCCTAAGTTTGAAGATTTCGGAGGCAGAAACTACCGCTTGCCTTTGATCTACGGCAATCCCCAAGGCCGTTCCGCAAGCTTTGTTAGAGCGCAAACACGAGGCGGCTTGACTGCTTCTAAGATTGAAGACTTTGTTCTTACTCGCGTAAAAAACTACTCAATCGCAACAATTGACAATGAAACACTTGAAGCTTCCAAAGGCAATGCTAACGCATTCATGGAGGCGGCAACTATTGAGATTGACGGCGCGATCAACTCAATCTCCCGTGACTTTGCAATTGATATGTACCGTTCCGGCTTCGGTGATAAAGGCGTCATCGGCTCTATTTCTGGCGCCACGATCGTACTTGCCACTGTTGATGACGTTACAAACTTTGAAGTTGGACAAGAACTTGTTTCTTCTACCACTCAAGGTTCTGCGGCACTCCGCGCTCTTGGATCTTCAACCAATGGTTTGATTATCACTGGAGTTAACCGCTCCACTGGTGTCTTGACCTTTGGATACAACGTTACTGACGCAACAAATGGTATTCCAGCCGCAGCTGCTGGCGATTATATCTTTGTTCGCGGTGACCGTGAAGACTCAGCAACTCCCGGCCGTCTTAAAATCAGCGGTATGGAGTCTTGGGTTCCATCTAGCACACCTGCGTCCACCTCATTTTTCTCGGTTGATAGGACTCTTGATCCTACTCGTTTGGCTGGCCAACGCTTTGATGGAACTGCATTGCCTATCGAAGAAGCTTTGATTGACGGCGCAACACTTGCGGCGCGTGAAGGCGGACACCCAGATCATTGTTTTATGAACTACTCCAAATATGCTTCTCTTGAGAAAGCACTTGGTTCTAAAGTTCAATACATTGATTTGAAAGTTGATGCTCAAGTCATGTTCCGTTCGATCATTATCCAAGGCCCAAATGGCCCGATCAAGATCATCCCGGATCAAAACTGTCCAGCGGGTCGCGCATTCATGCTGCAACTTGATACTTGGAAAGTTTACAGCCTTGGCAAAATGGTTCGCGTACTTGATACTGACGGTCTGCAAATGCTTCGTCAAAGCTCTGCTGATGGTGTCGAAGTTCGTTACGGTGGTTACCTCCAAATTGGTTGTAATGCTCCCGGATTTAACGTCAACGTCCAGCTTTAATTTTGTGTTAGGGGGAGGGATCGGGGGCGATCCTCTCCCTTTTATTTTCCATACCATGCGCATAGCGCAAAAGGAGTTTTAAAATGGCTAATCGTTTATACAAGCAATTTCAAGGCACATTAGAATCCGGCGTAGTTATGTTGTACGGCTCTGCTGTTACATCAACTAGTGGAACCATTGCTAGCAAAACAGGCAAAGGCTTAACTATTACAAAGACAGCGGCTGAAACCGGTCGTTATACTGTCACTTTGGCCGATAAATATACCGCGCTACTTAATTGCCGCGTTGTATTGGTTGGCGCAGCAGACGCGGCTTATACCGGATCAAAAGGTTTGGTTTCTTTTCTGCGGAATGTTGATGTCAGTGGCGTAGGATCATTTGATATTCAGTTCAGCACTGCGCTAGCAACGCCTGCCGATGCAGAATTAGAGTCTGCGGCTTCCTTTTTGATAGAAGTAACTTTGAAAAACTCCAGCGCATACTAAAAAGGTGGTCATATGCTATTAACGGCACCAAAAAAGAGAGTTGCTACCATTATTGTTAGCTCTATGAAGCCAAGCAAGCATGGTGATTTTGTACAAAAACTAGGAGATGAATCTTCTGAAAGCCCAAAAGAAGAGTACACCGAGCATACTCCTATGGATTGTGATCCTGCCTTGCTCACGGCGTCTGAAGCTATCATGTCCGCAGTAAAGCGCGGCGATACTAAAGGCTTGTCTGGAGCGCTGCAGTCTTTCTTCCAAATATGCGACGAAATGCCTCATGAAGAAGGCGAGCATACTGGAGAAGAAGAAGAAGGCGAGGGTTACTAAAATGGCTGAGACGCTAGCAAGTTTAAGAGAACAGGCGCGACTTCGCGCTGATATGCAAAATTCTAAATTTGTTTCAGATGCAGAATTTAACCAGTATATTAGTGATAGTTATGCTGAACTCTATGACTTGCTAGTGTCAAAGTTTGAAGATTATTATGTTAGAGAGCCGCTGGTTTTTACAATTGCAAGCGGCAATACATACGATCTTCCAACAGATTTTTATAAGCTTAAAGGGCTTGATAGGGCATTAAGCGGGGCTCAAGACTGGTATACGCTTAGGCCATATACATTTGAAGACCGCAATGCCCGCAGGTCTGCCACCCGATTTAGGGGCTTGTATCCTGCGATTAGATATCGAATATTTGGAAACAAGATTTATTTTAGCCCGGACGACAATGCAACCGGCACATTCAGAATGTGGTACATTCCTACATATAATCCCCTTACATTAGACACTGATACGGTTGAAAATGTAGTTGGTTGGGAGATTTACATTGTAATAGATGCTACTATGAAAGCACTACAAAAAGAAGAATCCGATGTCTCGGTTCTCATGGCTATGAAGCAAGATCTAGTGAAAAGAATTGAAAGCATGGCCGCTAATAGAGATGTTGGAGAGCCCGACCGCGTGACAGATATTTCTTTGCATAACTTTGATTCTGACTTCTATCCTTGGAGATAAAGTGATCCCTTCTTTTAAGAAAATCCGAACCACTAGCGCCGATTTAAGGCAGGTTCAGGATTCTTTAGGGCTGGTTTTAGATCAAGTTATAAGGCGAGAAATATTAGACGGTGTTTTAATTGAAAATATTTCATTGGTTACTGGCTCAAATATTATTGATCACACTTTGGATCGAACCCCAAAAGGCTTTATAATAGTCGCAAGAAATGCAAACGAGCAAGTTTGGAATGGGACTAGCACCAAAATAGTACCAAAAAGAAATATTGATTTAGAATCAAGTGGTGCGGTAACAGTCAGCTTGTGGTTTTTTTAGGAGCAAATAGATGGCAACTACATTCATGAATTTAGATTTACCGGTTGTGTTAACCACTCTTGGGCCAGATTGGGCTACAAAGGTTAATGCCGCGTTGACCACAATAGACAGTCATGATCATTCTACTGGAAACGGTACAAAGATTACGCCCGCAGGAATGGATATTAACGCTGATATGTCGTTTGGTGGGCAATTTACATATGCCATTGGCGCAGTTGGATTTACCAGTAAAAGCGCTGCTGTAACTTCTGCAACATATTTAGAATCATTGCAGTCAGTAAATGGGTCTCTTTATTACGTCAATAGCGTAGGGTTTGCAGTTCAAGTAACATCAGGGAACGCAGTAAATGCGTCCCTTTCGTCTTTGTGGTCTGTAAACGTACCGGCGTCATATCCTTACACTGTAGTTGCTGCGGATACTCAAAAGGTAATTGCAGTTGATACAACTGTAGCCAGAACAATTAATTTACCAACTGCTACTACGTCCGTCTATGTCACTATCAAGTGCAGGTCTGGCTCGTGTAGTGCGTATCCGATTACTGTTACACCAGCTGGTTTAGACTCTATCGATGGCGTAGTCGGGAGTTATACAATTCAAGAGGATTATAAAGCAGTAGTGTTTATCTCTGACGGCATTTCGGCGTGGTATGCAGTATGAGCGGACTCCAAAAACAGAATTTTAACGTTATATTTGGTCAAGGTCTTGATACAAAGACAGACCCAAAATTAGTAGTTCCCGGAAAACTATTAGAACTGGAAAATGCTGTTTTTAAAAAAGGTGGCAGTTTATCAAAAAGAAACGGCTATCAAAAAGTTAGCCCTTTATTGGTTAACGGTGATTCGGTGCCTATTGCCGATGCTCTTGGCAATTTTGACCATGAGCTTTTGCTTTTTGGTGGAAATAAAATATTTAGTTACGCAGAATCTATGGGAAAATGGGTCGACAAAGGATCGTGCTCAAGCTTTGATGTTAGCACAACGCAAATCATTAAGAATACTCAGTCTCAAACACAATGCGACTCAGCTTGTTTAAATGGAATAAGTGTATACGCTTGGGAAGATAGCCGAGGCGGAGTATATGCAAGCGTGTATGACGAAACAAGTCAAACACCTATTCTCGTTGATCAACTAATAGAGACCGGGGCCACAAGAGCAAGATGCTTGTCGTTTAACAGCTTTTTATACGTATTTTATTACATTAGCGGCTCTTTAAAAGTAAGAAAAGTTAACCCAGCGCAGGCAACAGCATTTGATACAGCTGTAACTATCAGCTCAACAGTAAACACCTCAAACCCTCATTATGATGTTTTAGTTTTAAATCCGCTTACCGTTGCTTGGGCACACAATGATTCTAGTGGTGCTAAAATAAAACTCGGTGGGATGTACTATGATGGAACAATTCCAACTAGCCCCGCAAGCATTCTGATTGCCGAGGCGGCAACAAATTGCTTAAGCCTTTTTGTTGGTGATTTACAAAAGATCTATGTTTTTTGGCACAATGCTAGCGGCTTGCGTTATGCTGTTTATAATAATGGATTTGCTACAATTAAAGTACCGACTACGGTTGATAGTTACACCTCAACTGTAATCCGAAACGTGACGGCTCATTTGCAATACAATGGGTCGACCGTTCAAGTTTACTATGAAGTCGCCGGGGCCACTGCTGACCTTAACTATATTAAAACAACTACGGTTACCAGTTCAGCCCCGAGCGGCACTCTTACTGTAATACAGAGAGGCGCAGGCCTATGGTCTAAAGCGTGGACTAAATGGCTAGATTCTGATCTATCGCTTGCTACCGTACCAGAGCGCGGTTATGTCGGTATTGTTGGACTTCAACAGGGCCAGCAAACTTATTTTATAATGAGGTCTGACGGTTTTTTAGTAGCAAAAATGCAACCTAATTTGGCTTATGGAACTACTTCGGACTCATTCCTTCAAAATGTATGGACAAACTTAACTGATATTTACAGCTTTTCAGTAATTAATAAGCTTCAATTAACCGTTGAAAATGGCGGTTTTTACTCGCTTTTTGGCGTAGCAAAAACAAGCTGTAATTTTACAAGTTTAAACTCATACATAAATGTTCAGCTTGGGAAAAATACTCATATTGGTGGCGGCATTCTTGCGACGTATGACGGCCAAGGAGTAGTTGAGCATGGTTTTCATTATGCTCCTGTAATTGTTTCCAACAGTCAAACTACTGGAGGCTCGCTCACTCATACTAATACATATAGCTATATAGCTTTGTATGAATGGACTGAAGATCGGAAGAGCGTCGTGTAGGGAAAGAGTGTAGA
>OFOA01000014.1_pt1 | contig 8752 bp, 11 predicted proteins | sample 1542231 | NCBI WGS metagenome assembly OFOA01 (sample SAMN04958514, study PRJEB24370) | sediment metagenome | isolation source: lake sediment | place: USA: Lake Hill lake, St. Paul Island, Alaska | collected 2013
ACTGATTGTGACACCTTGATCTACAGCTTCAGCTATACGCTCAGCCTGTCTTAGGTAAATAAATAGAGCGTTCGGATTGTATCCACGCTTTGTGGATTGTTTGATATCCCATTGAGTTAGGAGATGATCAAGTTGTGAGTGTAAGTTCATGATGTTGGTGATAAATAGTAAACTCGCCCCGTAGTGAGCGGAGCGAGCGAGGATTTAATCTAAGTAATTAAAGACCTAAAGGGAACTCCTCCCACCTATTGTTACCAAACTCTGCCACACTATGCTCTATGTGTGAATCTGCCGAATACCAAATCTTAGCCTTCTGATATATACTCCAGTTTGAAAAGTGCCTTAATATTGCATTAAACCTAGACTTTGTAGTTGGTGTCTTCCAACCCTGATTGTTTAAGCCTATACCTATGGGTATATCGCCATCATTAAATGCAATTGATGCAATCCAGTTGTCATGTAAATACACTTGAACATCACCAAATACTGGTCGAACTTCAGTGTTGCCTGACTTGAAGCGCTTACGATTGCGAATCGCTTCACACATTTGTGCTTCGATCTTGCGCATGTTGTTGTACTTTGTGAGGTGATTGTTGAACATCTGCGTGGTAAGTATGCGCAGCCCACTAATACTTTCTGATAGAGAAATAACTATATTGTACCGGAGACACATAGCATATTATCAAATGCTCTAGGTGTTACCTTGTAGAAAGTTTGACGCTTCTTACACCATAGTTGTATAGTGTCGTTAGCTAACGAGTAGTCAACAACAACGTAGTCGTAGTAACCATCAGAGACACAAGTACCGATAGCCTCACGCATTGAATCCAGATTAACTTTGATGGTCATGATTAGATAGTCTCCTTAATAAGTTTGCGTGCCTTGTTAGGCGTGGTAGTCCATACAATCTTGTTAGTTAGTGGCGATTGAAAGTAAAACAAATCACCGTCTAATCTACGTGATGGATCAATACAATTAACCTGCACACCTTTGTAGATAAAGGTGCCAGCGAATGGTTTAAGTCCGGTCATGATGTAGAAGTGTAAGTGGATAATTAAATAGGTGAGTTGTTACTCCCAGAAGTTACCTAATTTAAATTCAGAGATAAAGTTATTAAGGATAGCTTCTGATGCTTGTTTCCGTTCTGGAAGTGGAAACATAGTTTGCCAAGATTGAGTCATCGAACCGTGGCACAGTTTGTAATCCTTTGCAGCTGGTAGTATCAAGTTGCGGTATACATAACCTAAAGCTCGATCGTAACTAAACGTATCTTTAAGCCAAAACTTAGTTAGTGTTCGGCCTACAGCATTAATGTGTGCAAGATTAGATGCATGAAGCTCTAATTCATAAGCGGAAGCATAATCAACATCAGTCATGATTTACACCTGGATTGAGGATAATGAGAGCACAAAGGCCCTCACCTTATGTAATACATAGGGGGAGAGCTTCTAGTGTTGTGATCACAAATGATCACGTTGGTTCCTGTTACATACTGTCAGCTGGAGTTAGTACATAAACTCTGACGCCTCACAGATACAACTTAACCAAATAAGTTATAAACATAAACGAAGCATAGAGTTAGTTACAAGGTACAGAGTGATCTGTCAATGTAACTAACCCTTGCTTACAATGTTTAAGTATTTAGTTGCCATGCTGGCATCATATTAACTGACGGCATGGGAGAATGTAAAGGTGCGACCTTTAAGATTACGCTGTAGTAGTTGTTAGAACTTATCAGGTGCTACTGTATGTTTACAGTTAGTTCTAGGTGAAGCTCCAAGGCAATAGCCAAGCCCTACTTAAGTTCGGATACAGTGCCAGATACTAACTGTTACGCTATAACTTAACTAACTGATTGTCACATTCAGTTAGTTATAGTTAGGAAGCTATATAAAACAGTTCACCCTTAGCCTAGGCTATCCGTACTAGCTATCTAACTAGGGGGGAATTGTTTAGATTTTCAAGGTTCACAAACCTAGAATCAAATAGATTTAAGCTGCTCTCGCATAGTTACAACAATCCTGTCCTAGAATCCGGTCTCATCTCATAGGTTTAACTATGGCGAGACGGGGATCCCGTGGCAAGGCAAGGTGAACGGTTCACGGCTTGGCTTGAATCTATTCGATTGTCTAGGTTCGATCGATCCCTTTCGGTTCGATGAGCTAAGCATGCACCGGATCGGATCCGCTGTCAATTAACAATCGATTAAGTTCTGGTTAAGTTCTGATTAACCTTTGAGCGTTTGTACTACTCAAGCAGATCGAGTCAGGTAATACAACGAACGCGTACGCCCGCGCGTATATCACACCAAGGTTAAGCTTTGATTAATTGAAATAATTCTTAACCTGCCACCTGTATTCCACAGCCTGTGGAAAACCCAAACCTATGATAGTGACTTTGTACTACTTCAATCCCTATTATCTAACTAAGCCAGCCTTAAGTATCAATTAAAGATTTATTAAATGTTACTTAGCCTGCCGCAATGTAACAATTACCTGCCCGCAAGTAAGCCTTTTTTTTATATATAGGGCCTACCCGACGGCGGGGACGAGAACCTTTTCAGTATCCGCGAGGTAAAGTGACCCGGGACTTGAGTATGTTAATATAATAGCATTCATTTTAGAAAAAAAATCGCCCTTTGATTTTTCTCGAAATAAAAATTTAAGCTCTTATAAGTTGTTTTGTACGGACATCGAACATCATGCTCCACTTAAGTTTGTAAGATTTCCAAAAAAGCTTACATTCTTCTTGCACTTCGTTTATACGACCTGAATCAATTATTTTTTTACACTCAACGTAAGCTTCTTCCCAAGTTGAAGAACAGACAAAAGGTAACTTTTGCGCACCGACAAAGACTGCGTGCCAGTAAGAAGGAGATACTTTTTGATATTCCGTGCTTTTTAGAACTACGGGGATACTACCAGCCTCTAAAGCCTCGTAGATTCTGAAGGAATCTAAATTTGCTCCTCCACGTGGGGCTATACAAAAAACGCTATCGGATAATAAATCGGCATATTCTTCTGCTGTTAACTGTTTTGCGTCGTTAAAAGAAGGTAATACGTTTAATTGGTAGGGTTTAATATTTTTAAAATGCTCAATAGCTACTTCTCGATCCGCTTTTAGTGAACCTGCAAAGCTCCACAAGCGTCGTCTCTCCGTGGCTAAAACGTTAGGTGTTACGTATTCCTCGAATTTGTGTCTGTGACCTAGCCCAAATGTAAATACCTTGGAGTCGTTCCAGTACTGCGGATTAAAGTAGTTACGTGCTGCGTATATACAGTTAGGACTTTTTAGGTAAAACATAGGTTCTGTAAGCATTTCGTCCGATAAAAGGACAACAGCGTATTTCTTTCCAGCTCTGTCTAAAGCCCTTATGTAGTCGTAGGACTCACTATTGTTTGTAACCACGATGCAACGGTCTAAAAGATCTATATCCTCCTGTATTTTTGGGTAGTGGTAAACTACTCTGCTCATTTTAAAAAGCTCTTCTATCCAACTCCTACCCCAGCTAAGGGAGCTAGAACCAAACCAAACTAAGTTAGCAGTATCAAACATTTCCATTTATGCACCAAAGTTGCCAGCCAGTGTAAAAAGCGTTTTCTATATTGCCAAACAGACTCATACACGCATCGGCAGCCGTCTTGACTTTTTCAGAACCGTAATCGTCAAAAATCAAAGCTCCCCCAGGTTTTAGGTGTGGGTAGTACAGAGCAATGTCCCTACAAACTGACAAACTGTCGTGGGCACCATCTATATAGAGAATATCGATGCCGTTTTCAAACTCTGGTCGCAGTACAGGATAAAGATCCCAACTAAGACCCTTACGCAAGTCAACTTTTTCTGGATATTTACTCAGAGATACATTTTTTTTAGCTATTTTCTCAATTCTGTGTAAAGTCGGGTGGTTTTCAGGTTCTCTGATGTTTTCTTCTGAGCCCGTAAACGGATCTATTCCGATTAACTTACTATTTTCGTGCACTAAAAAGTTATCAGCCCACCAAACGGTAGAAGCCCCTTCGTAAATACCAATCTCAACGATTAGTCTTTCGCTTTCTGGTTTAAAAATTAATTTTTTTGCTTGCTCATGTTTTTTTAAGACTTCGTAGGACCCGGTTAACCATTTGTACCACTCGTGGGTAATCGTGTACTTCTTATCTAACAGAGGAGCCGAGTCCATGTGCTGTGCTGCTTTAGTAACAGCACTATACTAGCACTCCCTTTATTTTTCTCAACCGAGCTTAGTGTGCTATGGTGAATACGGTAAGCACACAACGCACATGACTAACGACCCCGGCTTCAAAGTCAACAGTAGAGATCTGCCCGTTACCGCGCTGGCTTATCAGTCGGCAGCCTTACTAAAAATTCTTCTAGGCTTTTTAACTTTCTGGGGTTTGATGTTCCTCGGCCTTGAAGGGTTGCGTACATTTGTCAGTGTCACTAAGGAGATCTCTAAAAAAGAACAGACTCACTACAAAAGTTACCAGCAAGAGTTAAACCTCTGTCAACTACAAAACCCAGACAATGGTAAAGTGATTTATAACCTTGAAGGCAGTGCTGTAAAGAGGTATCCCTACGTGGACTGCTGGGCTAAAGCGAGTCTCGCTTCAAGTAACAGGTGAACAAAATAAAATATTTGCCTTTTTACTTGAAGGGCTATACGCTTCACTGTACTCACTACTCTGTTTCTCATGGAAAGTTTAACTCTCTCCGCTGTCTGCCCTACGTGCGGAATAGCTTTTTGTTTAAAAGGATCAAAGTTACGCGGATGGAGGAATAAGAAAAGTAAGAACCCACTACGTAAAGGACCCTTCTGTGGCTACAAATGCTCAGGTAAATACAATGCAGGACAAGCGTCTACCCGTCGCTTATCGAAACACTCCGAAGAGATAACGCGCATACTCGACAGGCTTTCGCAGGCACTTCTAGCTAGGTAGAGAATTGTCTTAGTCTTTTTGAGCAAAGTACATATTGTTAAAGGGCTTAATCTCACCGAGCCTATAACCCATACTTTTTAAATAGTTAAAGATTTCAGCCTTGTGCTTCGTATGCCACGCTTGTGTATTGCATTCAAAAATAATTGGAGGGTAGTTGGAATCTTTAATTGTCTCTTGAGCACCTCGTAACACAGCAAGTTCGTTTCCTTCTACATCTAGCTTTATTAGACCAACATCGTTCCATTCGAAATTATCTATATCGAATGTTTCTACATACTCTGTAGCTAATACTGTTTGATCTGGAGTAGTAGGTAAAATTGTAGACCCTCCGCCGTCTTCAGATACGATTGAAAGCTCCACGGTATCGCAACTCCCCTCTGTGTCAGTTACCGCAGCGTGGTAAGGAGTTACGTTTTTTTTGTCAAAGATGAATATATTTCCGCACAGTTGAAAATAAGTCCTTCGCTGAGCTTCGAATGCTTCAACAGCTTTAAACTCGTCTGCAAGCAATAGGGAGTAAGTACCCATATGGGCACCACAATCTATAAATCTTTTGTTCTCGTCCCCAAATTGTTTAGCCCATTGAATGATTGAGTGTTCCGGTATTCCTACCTGGTGCATCTGACACCTAGCTGAATCGTCGTCGTTCATTAAAAACGTTGTTTTTGGCAGGGGAACGATTAGATTTTCTTCCGGACCCCAGATAAACTTTGTCATAAGAGAACCATTAGTGCTACTATAGTAGCATCGCTTATTTGTAAATGGACTCTATTCCGGTTATTGGTACGGCAGTAGTTAACGCCCCTCACTGGGTATATCGACTGTTTTACAGTATCGACTACCCGGTTGATAATTTTATTGTTTTTAACAATAACGGAAGAGACCAGATAACCCGTGAACTTGACGCTTTAAAAGAGGCGCCTCACGCTTTTGTTAAGAACGTTAAAGTTTGTCACTTGCCTGCAAATCTTGGATGTTCCGGTGCGTGGAACTTAATTATCAAATCTGCCATGCTATCGCCTTATTGGTTGATAACAAATCACGATATCATGTTTACCCCTGGCTTTCTAAAGGCCATGAAGGAAAAAGCAGATGATCCAGATACAGGTATTGTTCACGGATTAAATGGAAGCTGGGATGTCTTTCTCTTAAAGGATTGGGTTGTTCAAAACTTTGGTTTGTTTGACGAAAACTTATACCCCGGATACTGCGAAGACATGGATTACGGTATGCGGTTTAAACATAAAGAGCTCAAACGAGAGTTGTCGGTTGGTGTTCCTTATTACCACGGATGGGCAACAGAGTCTTACGAGGACGGTAGTCAGACGTGGCGTAGTGAACCTGCACTAGCCCAAGGGATTCATGTCGCTCATGAGTTGAACAAACAGTATCTCCACGCTAAATGGTCTCCTGCGTGGCAAGCTCATGTAGAAGGGGAGGTATATGAGAGTCCATTTGATACGCCTGATTTACCACTTGACTTTACAACTTACGATCTTAACTTTGTACGTCGCAAAAATCTCGGCTTTTAATTAGTATACTACTTTTATACTGCTACTCCTGCTGTGCCTTTTTATTCTTCTTATACCACGTACGGGAGGTTAATCAATAATCTTAAGCTTATAGTGGATTCTAGGAATTTATCTTCCTTTAAACTCAGTAAGCTAGCTGAGCTGTCTCCTACGACAACACGAAAAATTTATTACGACACAGGGTATATCCCTTCGCCTGCTGTCATTGAGCGGATTTGTTTGACTCTAAGCATCGATCCCGGCGATTTATTGAAAATATTGCCTACAATAGAGAGATCAGTAGCGGTGTGTTCTGGTGTTCTCGCCTCAGGAGTATGAATTAGCAGCTAGGATTTTGGGTCTTCCTGTACCCATCACTCCTGCTGAACAAGCTGCAGCTGCTCCTATGACCGCCGTGGTCATGAGAAATTTCTGTCAAACATTACCACCTGCCCCTGGTCAAGACGACGGGCAGATGATGAATATGGGTGCTACGCATTCATTAAACGCTTATCCAGACAACACACAGCCTGCTTACCGTAATCAGTTGATGCACCGGTTGCAGGCAGGAGTCATTGATACGCACCAGGAGCAAGAAGTTTTCGATTTAATCGAGATGATCACGAACAATCCCGAAGTAGCGGAGATGTTTATGAATTTCTTGAGCAATTTACAGAATCAGGGAGATGAGCATATGCAGATGTTGAGTTCGCAACGTCCTCCAGAGTATGATATGCCTAATTATGGGTCAAACTATTCTTTATTAAACGCTCCTACGAACTCTATTATTCCTCCTTCACAAGCTTATAGTGAACTCGGCTGATGAATCTTCGTCAACAACAACTAAAAGAGAAGGACGTTCGCCACGAAAGCCCTGAGTTAGACCCTAACTTTTTTTTAGCGGCTTATTTAAAGTCAAACTTCCCTCAGACTGCTGCTTATCAATCTGAGGAGCAAAAGAACCATGGAGTTATTGCTCAACTTAATGTTGACGGTGTAGAATATAACAAGAAGCCTCGCTCTGGCACATCTTTCGATAATCCCGCGAGTTACTGAGTCCTATGGTCCCCGCTGCTGCCGCTCCTCTCGCCGTTCCCGCAGTAGCTGCTGCTGCTGCTGCCCCCGCTGCTGCCCTTGGACTGGAAGAACTTGTTAAGATGTTTGGCATTCAAGGTCTTATTCAACTTGTAACTGGAAAAGTAGCGGAGTCTACAGCTCCCGGTCAGTACGCCGCGGCACCAGTAGGAGAAAATAGAAGTAATTACTTTATAGGAGCAAACCCAATTATTGCTAGAGAACAGTTTGAAGATAATGTAAATTTTAAGCGTGCCCTTGTTGGTCTTCCACCTATCAAGTCTACAGACAAATTTACTAAGGATCTTGAAGACCTAAGAGAACGCCAAGCTCAGAGTTTATCTGCTCGAGATAGGCAGATGATTGGGCTTAAAGGAACATTAGAACAACAATTAGCTTCCCTTCAAGGAGAAATTGGACTGAAACGCGCTGGATTAGAGCGTGGATATGATGTAACGCTTAAAGGTTACGATTTAGAACAAGAGAAACAAAAACAGATAGGAGCAATCGAACAACAAAAAGTTTCTTCTACTTTTGATGCGGCGCAACGTTTACTAGATTCTACTATTACTCAACTTTACGGAGCCACTCCGTATGCAAGAAACCCTGACTTGCAGCAAATCGCTACCCCTGTGTAATCATGGATTTCTTAGACACCTACATAGATGCAATATACGGCGGCGTTCCAAGGAAGATGGTTGATAAGTATGGAAAGGAATTCGTTGATGCCGTGGTAACAGGAGCTGAAACTGTTATTCCTTTCAACCTAGCGGATCCTTTACGTCCTCTGCTTGAATCATTCGTACAACCAGAGAAACCAAATCCTGCGGTGGGCTCACCTGATTCAAAAGGAAAGTTTTATGCCAATGAAAAATTTGGCTACCAGAGTCCAGATACTTATAAAGATATATATGGGGCTTTCCCAAAAGCCTATGTTGATTTACAAAAGGCTAAACAGGAAGCCGAGAAGAAGAAAGAACAAGAAAGTTCACCTGATCTAGGCGATTTTAGAAGTCCTGATAATAAATACTTTACAAATGAGAATTATGGGTTTCAATCTCCAGACAGTTACAATAAAGTTATAGGTTCCTATCCTGCTGGATACGTTAAACCTAGTACAACACCAGCAATGCCAGGTAATAAAAAGGCACCTATATCCGATATTGTATCCAAAACTCAAACTCCTATTTCAATAGATAATCTCAGAGAACTACAGAGGGAAGCTATCGCTGG
>OFOA01000015.1_pt1 | contig 8547 bp, 17 predicted proteins | sample 1542231 | NCBI WGS metagenome assembly OFOA01 (sample SAMN04958514, study PRJEB24370) | sediment metagenome | isolation source: lake sediment | place: USA: Lake Hill lake, St. Paul Island, Alaska | collected 2013
TTCCCTACACGACGCTCTTCCGATCTTCTTGTCCGCCGTCCGAATACGAAATCGCCGACAACATAAACCGTGTCTTCCGGCCGCACCACAAGATTCCAGTTCTGTATCAGGACTCGATCCATCTCCTCACTATCGCCGCGAAGGAATGGCCTGTTGCAGTACTTGATGATGTTGCCGTGTCCGAAATGCAGATCCGCGATGATATACCGCCGTGGTTTCCCATCTGCATATGCAGACATTATCAACTCCTTGCCGGATGCAATCCGAAATGCCCGGATCCCGGCGCGCCTGATATGGTGGGGGATGTCCATAAGAGACTCCCCGCCCTGTATTGATGATTCTGACAGAAAACGTGCCCCCTTAAAGTGGTTAGGCATTGAGTAGGGTTACCCTGGGAACCTTGTATCTTTCCCATCACCCACCATTGGTTGTGGGTGATAATAAAACTACCGTATAAATGGGGTTATGTAGTGCCTTTGCCCTTCTGATCGCTCTGCCCCTCTGGTACGGTATCCCGCACGGTATCCCGCTTATGCGGGTGGTGAGTTGGGGGGCTGGGTGGGAATTTGTAGCCATTCTTCTCCATCAGAACCCGGATGAGCATCCTGAGAGTCCTGCGATATCGCATTGATTCCCCCACTAATGCACAAATCAATCCTATAGTGGTGAGGGCCCACATCACCCCAACGGCCGATAACCCCAAGATAATCAGGTTGGCCATCTCCACACTTATTACAATCGGCATTTCACTCACTATTTAGCCCTCCGATCCTTCTTTTGCCGGTTCCTGTGGCCACAGATTCACCACATCTTTCAATTTCTCGATGGTGATTTTATCGAGCGGGTACTGACCGGATATCTTTGATCCCACGGCGGATCCCGCCCGCTCTATGTCGTCCCCCGACAGCCCAATAGACTCCGGAGCTATATAAATCGTCCGGATGAAGTGGCCATCGTCGGATATGATGTTCACTCCGATGTTAGCCTTACCATTGAAAACGCCCAGATCAAAGAACGCCATACCTTTGTTCTCCTGACGCGCTTTCAGGGCGAATGGATACTTCAACTGAGACGTTTCCTTGGGATCCCACAGTACCCCGACCGTGTGCATCCGGATCGTGATATACTTCTTGCATACCGTACAGTTGCACCGTTGTGGGCGTTTTGCTCCGGACGGAGTATATGGCCAGATGTGACCACACCTGGGACAACGCAGAATCTTGATTTCCATTGTTAGTGGTTCCACTTAGTTATATCCCTTTAACCGTATGTTAATGCCCGAAGGGCAAACAGGACGGTCAGGATCCCTGCACCATACGCAATAATCAGATCTTGGATGTGTGATGTGTTCATTATAGATTCCCCCTGTACACACATCTTATGGTGGGCAGATGCGATAAAAGGATGGGTTACTAACTTACCCGCCAGTCTTTGGTTGGCGGTTTATATATTAATCAATAATGGCTTTTGCCATCAGTTTCCATATGGCATATACAAGTCCGGATATCAGGAGTGCCACAATAACGCCAAGAACCACAAGAAGTGGGGGCGGGGGTCCACATGATTCAAGCCACGTGGCTATGGAGTACTTTCCAATTAGATCCCCGAACATTGGTGAGGTGTTCATATATACTATATATAAAGTTGGTGCTCTTGTGGGGGGTACCTCTACTAAAATGGCGGGTTACTCTTGGGGAGCTTCAAAGATAATCAGATCACCATACTTATTCCGCCCGATCTTTTTCCACCCGGCCATTATGAAACAGTGGCCGGGGTTTGTTGACCGGATTGCGGTGGGTCGGACATACGTGAAAAGCCGGTGCGCGGGCCACCGTATCCGCGCCAGCCGTACTGCCTCCCGCACCAGATCGCTTGATAATACCAATCCCTCATTGCGAAAGATCGAGCATTCAACCCCATCCTGCCCGTCCATTCGGTACTTATTCTTCCTCCAGATGAATAGAGCTGACCCATCTCCAGTCAGAAGAATCATCTTCCCTGTTGCTGGGCCTACTACTTGGGGGGATCCTACGGTTTTCCGTGAGTAATGCCGATCCGCCAAGGCACATACTTGGGGATTATCTTCCCGAACCTGGAGCCATACCACCGAGTCTCCATCAAGTGATTTTTGCATTAAATCTTACCGGGCATTTTCACTGGAGATCAATATGATCGCAATGGCAGTCTCGTACCCCATCGGAGAAGTAGATGGTTCCACACCGCATGCAGATTTTTCCGTGACCTCCCGGTTGCGATCCGTGTTCTTTTAATCGCTGGCACGCTTTCTCAAGTTCTTCAAGTGTGTATGTTGCGGTCATTCATTGTCACCGGATGGTTCCTTTTCACCTTCGATGCATTCGCCACGCTCTAGCCGCTGTGCCATATTCAAAAGCCCCATCCAGAGCGTAAAGAAGTGTCCAGTAAATGGGAGGATCGTCCCCGGCAGGTAATCTGGAAGGCCATAAACCCCCATCAGATCGAGTTCTCTGTGACCACAGTCTGGGCATTCAAGAATGTAGATTGTCAGCCTTGACTTTGCCGAAATAAACAGTGGGAACCCATTTGATAGAAGGATGTGCATAAATGGATTCTGGCAGTTCTCGCAGGCTAATAGGATCACCTGCCGGTATGGGTCATAACCATCGTGGATCACTGCGTTGGCGAGGGCTTTCCATTCCATAAGTCACCTTCAGAGTTTACCTAGCATTTTCAACAGTGGCCGTCCCGTCATCGCGTAGGATATTTTCTTCTTATGTTCATCAGATAATGGCTTTTGTTTTCTCCAGATTGGTTCTTTTCCGTTGCCATTGTCGCCCATAATACGCTCCTTATCTTTTTGGTTGGTGGATCACCACGACCCCAACGTGGTAACTGGCCTGGATAGCCGCGTAGGAGAAGATTGTCCCACAATCCTTACATTGAATCCCCCCGTCAATATGCACGCAGTGTTGATGGTGACCAAATGTGCAGAGGATCCGCCAAGGATTCATAGTTACACGTCGTGCTTGTACCGGTGATTCCCGTCGACATCCTTTGCCGAGTAGATACGATCATATTCCATTGGTGCGATCTGGATCATCTGTCCACCACAGGCCTTACAGATGAATTGATCATCAGTCACATCATGCATTTCGCCGCATAGGCCACATCGGTCCCTCCTTAGTTTCCGGGTGCCGACGCCACCACACCCCAAACACTGGAGGTAGATGAAGGTCATTTCTCAGCCTCGCTGCAGGTCACGATCTTGGTGATCTCGTCCACCACCCCGCACCCGGGACAGGTTACCGGGCCGCACTCCAGTTGTGCCAAGAACTCTTCCCTACACTTCTTGCATACCAATATGATCAGTTCCATTTCATCCACTGGGGTTCTCCTTCAAATGAAAATGATCAACAATCCCAACGAGTATTCTGAGTAACTCCATCTCGGCTGGCAGTCGGTTGAAATCAGTATGGAATTGCCGGATGACTATCCGTAACAAATCCGTCTGTTCCTGCGTGCGAATCGGGAATGCCTTATTGATCAGGGTATCTATATCTGACCCTAGACTTGCCGCAGCCGCCTCCCTGGCGGCCTTCCGTGCCTTTCTCCGCCCCTCATTGGGGTACTTCATCGGATTGCCTCCCTATCGCGCCTGCGTTTGGCCACACTAATCTTCCGTTTTGTTTCTTCTGAGAGAGGAATCCCATTGCGTTTCCAATGATTCCAAGGTTGGGGTTGCCCACGCTTCGCCGCGCTGATCTTAGCCCTATGCTCCTGCGAGAGTGATCGCCCCCGGTGTTTCGAACCCACTATCAGTAAGTTAGGCATTACGTCTTTCAGCGGTATCTTCGACGTTTTCATTCCTTCCGGCCGAGTCTCCTCTGGTGGGGCGATCTTTGCCCGTTGAACCACGCCAGCCCTGGTCTCAACAAGTACATAGATTCCGTCTAATGCCTCCGATCCATCTCCCGTATCAATCACCACCTATTACTGTCGCCAGCGGCTTCATTTTATCTGTGAAGTAGATATGACATTTATCACAGATCCACCCATCCGGATCCACTCCCATAAATAGAAATCTTTTCAACGGCTCACCACAATCAGGACAATTCTTTGCCAATCTTTCTGTCATTTGTACGCTCCTTTTTCGATTTCCGCAATGGCTTTAAGGATTGGGTAGATTTGTTGTGGGACAACCGAGTTACCGATGCACCGCAATCTGTCCACCCGATTGGGAGACCTTGTAGCCACTCGGTCCAATCCGGGCTCAGACTCCCAGATTCCTTCGAGGGGCCGACCGCCCGACCAAGGAGGCAGTTCACCTCCACCGAGCCAAGGATGATGGCGTTTCCCGTGTCTTTGTGATCCCTGGATGTCGGTGTCGGCCAGAGTTTGACTATTGTACTCAATGTTGCCCCCCGGTGCTGCCCCATCCAAGATGACCCCGCCGCCGCAATCTTCTCCCGATTTGTTGGACCTTGGTCGCTCTCGCTTGCGCGGGGTGTTGGGAGTATTTTCGGTGTGTAGCCGTCCCGCGCCGCCTGTGTCAGGTTTTTTGGATAAATCCTGTTGCATTGCAGATTCGCTGTCGCGGATCCCGCCAGCGTGTCCGGTGTGGGCAACAATGAAGATCCGCTCGCGGAGGTGCCACGCTCCCACCGCGAGAGCTGGAATATTGAATGCCCGGCACAGGTATTCCGAATCCTCCAGATCAGCAAGGACATCATCGAGTGCCAGTCCGATGATTCCAGTAACATTTTCTCCAACAACCCAAGTGGGTCGGAGTTCCCGCACAACTCGTAGCATCTCCGGCCAGAGCCAGCGGTCATCCGCCGTGCCTCGTCGCTGCCCGGCGGTACTGACTGGCTGACAAGGAAATCCCCCGGTGATGAGGAGTGGGGCGCGTTCTTTGGTCTTTTCCCGGAAAGATCGAGCTGTGACATCCCTTACATCCTCCCAACGGGGAATCCCTGGCCAGTGTTTCTCCAAAACACAGAGACAGTATGGATCAATCTCCACCTGGCCAACCGTCGTGAACCTGGCCCAATCTGCCGCAAGATCTATACCCCCGATTCCGGTGAATAGCGAGAGGTGTGTAAGGTCATTCATCGCTCGTCAGTAGGAGATATCTACTTTGGCCTTTTCTATATGTTCCGTGATATCGGTTCCACACCTAACGCATGTGACTTCCTTGAGTTCCTCTGATTCGGTTCCGATATCAAACCGATCAGATGATGCAATCCAGGATCCGCATCCGCACCGCTCAATTATCACCCCAATCCCATCCTCCCGTAAATCTTCCCCGCACGCAGGGCAGATCCACCACGGTTTCTCTTCAGATTGTGGGCGGAACATCAACCCACAACCAAGACACCGCATTACCGGATCCACCAGTTTGGACTCTGGGAATGTGATTTGCTCTTCTTTCAGGTTCTGGGATTCACAATCTGGACACTTCATATTCCACTCCCTTCGGATCTTAGTTCACCGGCCACTTCGACATTAATTGTGCCATCTATATCCACCTCGTTGAACTCGCCCTTGCCGCCGGGTGCCCAGACTGTGATGAATGTATTATGACCGGATTGGTTCTGGAGATGGATGGCGGTTCCGAGCTGAACCTCGGCATTGACCCGGTTATAGATCTCACCATCGGGGCGTGACATAATAACATCCACGATAATCGATTTCCGCCGGGTTATAGATACCGGTACCCCAAGGATATGCCGCGCCAGCCAGGATCGGATGCTCATAGGGTACCTCCACTGGAGATGGGGTTGCCTTCATTAGCATGTTCAGCAATGTGGCAGTTCTTACAGAGGACAATAATCTTGCCGGTCTGTACTATCCCCACCCCATTTTTGGATGGTACCATAATATGGTGGCGGGTGAGGTTTTCAGTGGATCCGCAATCGCGGCATTTGGATCCGTATTTGGACCAGTGGGAATTGCCCCGCGCCATTACCGTTTCACCCCAAACCACGAATGTTCCGTGAGGATCTTACGAAGCTTCTGCACCGGGATCCCGGCCTTCCCGGCAATGTCTGTCTGGGTCACGCTATATCGGAGTTTACCATCTCCATCCAAGTATCCCGTGAGTGCCTGCCAGACTTTGAATGCATACCCATCAAAATGCAGGAATCTTCTGGCATTATTGCTGTCGCTGAGAATCTCGCCATCTGGCGACACGAATACCCGCCCGAGATCCATCAGGCCACATGACCCTGCAAGAAGGAGGAATGCCGCCTCGATCTCGGCGTCCTTTGTATAAAGAGTTACGTGGCGGAGATCTTTATCCACGCAGAACCACTTAAACTCCTTGCCCATATTGGCAATGACTACTTCATAGGGAAGTTTGGAGTTCTTGAGATAATCGCGATCTCCCTCCGACGGAACAGTGCCGTTGGGGTGGGTGTGCATCCCGGCCATCGGTTTCAGCCCCACAAACTTTGCGAAGAGTGTAGTCATATCGCGGCATTCTTTCCCGTACTGGTATGAGTGACTCTGAGTGGGGGAGTAATTAGGGAATGGCAGAAATGACCGCAGTTCATGATCAGTCCCAAAGAATATTCCCCCGTGTTCATGATCCCGGTTGCTATTTGCCAGCCAAGTATTGACAATTTCCTGGAGTTTCTCCGGAACCAGAAGTTGGGTCATTTGGTTGTTCCATCCAATCTTTTTCGTTTCTGTATGCAATTACTCATCTCGCTTTGAAGATCCGCCATAAACTTGAACTCGTCGTCAGTAAAGTCAGTCTCAAGTTTCCCAATGGACTTCAGAAACTCGATTTCGTGGATCGCCTTATAAATAACCAGCGTTTGCCAATTTGTGAATACAAATTTATTCTCCATATGGATTGTCTCCCGGCGGTGTGAATGTGATCCCGATCCATATTCCCCCGTGGTCGTCCCCATACATTTCCCGGAACGCGGCGGCCATCTGGTAGACACTCTTGAACCCGTCTTTCTGCGCGAGCGCGTTGGCCTCAGTCTCGGTCATCACCACGGCCTCCGGCCAGAGGCTGACGTGGAGTGGTGTGGGGTTTTCTTCCGGGTTGGGTTCAACGTATATCCGACCCTTGTCCGATGGTCTCCACATCTCGTCGAATTCCAGGAGTTGCCCTTTCACGAACCACGATTTGAACAGGAAATGAGGTTCCTTTGAGTCTCTCGAGATGAGACGTCGCTGCTTCCAGTAGATATGCAACCCGTGGCGGGCCATCTGCTCGACCCGTATAGGGTTATATTTTCGGATCGTGTGCGTCTTGGTGCCATCCTGCAACGAGTCTAGCATCCTCGAGAAAGATAAGGTAACCATTATTGTAATCTCCTCGATTTCACCAGCTTATCAGTTACCATCAGCCACCCATCCATCGACGTTGCGAATCCGCAGATCGGGCATTGTTTCCCATCAATATCTGGTCTCTGGATCATCGGTAACTCTCCGCGTTTCCGTCTTGGCAGGCATGACTCGCACCCGCAGTAATAGGGGTATCCACACTGTGGGCATCGTAGTTCTCCCGCCATCAGGATTCTTCCCCCTTCTTTTTTGTGACGTATGCGACGATGATATCGCGGATTGTCTCCGCAATCGCCACCACGGTTACCATTGCAAAGATCCCAACGAAAAATAGGAGTGCGCACACTATAAGTACCCCAATTGTGTTCAGCCCGGTGAAAACCCAGATATCAGTCATATTGTCGGTACCTCCCCGCGCGCCCGTTGCCATGCGCGAACTTGCTCCACCTCAAGATCCAGCCAGAAATCGGCTCCCTCCGTGAACCCACAGTTGCCGCAGATTATGGCCTCACCATCTTTTGTCCAGTAGTATGGTTTCATCCCGGCCGGTAGGTGCGGGAGACACGATTGACATCCGCAGTACTGGGGATACCCACATTTTGGGCAGGTGGATTTGAATTTAGGTGGTTCAGTCATATGAGTTAAACTACCCCATGAACAGCCTGCCAAGATGTGATAATCACGCCCGCCACAAGGATCACAAGCCAGACCGCCACTACCACAAACAGGACAAGGATGATCTGAACAATCCGCTCCTTTGCCAGATCCGATAAAATCGGTTTTACCGGCGACTCTACCGGCGGCTCCTGCACAACCTTGTGTTTTGCCATCTCAACCTTCCTATATTTGGGTACGTGGGATCGGCCCCTTGGGCATAATGCGGATCTCAGGATTCAACCGCCTGCAACACACAGCCGGATCTGTCACATAGTTTTTATGCCACGCCCCACATTCCCTCTCGGGCTTCCAAAGGATTCTTGCCTCCTCAGTTTCCTCACCAGCATCTACTACATCAAGCAGGTATGGGGTTCCGCAATTGCAGACGGTACCCTCCCCCAGCACATTGAATGGACATAGACTGTTGCACGCCATAAATCACCGCATCAGGTAGATCGATACTTTCTCTTGACCGGGACTCGGGTCAGGTAAATCGAGATAGAAACACCCCATCCGTGGCGTCGCGGCCTTGGCGGCCTCCGGGTGTTTTGAGATTACTTCGTGTGCCCGGATTATATCCTCAACCGGGGTGTTCTGGCGGAGTACCTC
>OFOA01000017.1_pt1 | contig 8293 bp, 12 predicted proteins | sample 1542231 | NCBI WGS metagenome assembly OFOA01 (sample SAMN04958514, study PRJEB24370) | sediment metagenome | isolation source: lake sediment | place: USA: Lake Hill lake, St. Paul Island, Alaska | collected 2013
TTTGATACAGCTTGGCATAACGCGTTTACGTCTAATGAGCCTTACGGGAGCTTGTCTCGTGATGAGTTGGCGAAAGAGCTAGGACTATGAAGTACTTGGTTGAAGCTTACCGCAAGTTTGCTGAGAATATTCACATGATTACAGGTCATGCCGATGACTTTACTATCGCAGTACCGATGGCACACTACCGGCGATTAATTGACGAGTTGGCATGCAATAAACCAACTAATAGCCATGAGCTTTATCTTATGACTCAAGTAGTGTTTCGCACGCCAACAAACGAGATTACTGTCCAGCCATTGGCCAATACCGAAATAGAGACAGAGACAGACACCGAAGAAGAATCTGCCATTCCCAGATGGCTTGGCCTGTAGGCCGTTTACTTCTAGTTAATAATTAATTGACTTCATTAGTGTAAATAAAAACCTGTTTACAATTTCATAGTATTTTAATAAAACGACTAAAGTTTCTTTGAAATATGCCGATAAGGGCTATGTAACCACAACAGGGGATACATTATGAAAATCACCCAAAAGCTTGTAGCAGAAGTTAAAAGAAGCAATCGGTGCTCATGGCATGATCAGAACTGGCACAACTTTCAAAGAAAGCCAGAAGTTGAGGCGGTTAAGTACGCACTGCGTTTTAAAAACGCGGACGACACCGTCAAAGACATTGTCGAGAATGCAAAAAAATATCTAAGTGCGCCTATTCATTTCTGAAATATGACCACCCAGTAGTTATTATACATCCCTACGCCCATTTTCCGCTGTCCACCGTCATACATGATGGCTGCATGTCCTTGGCTTAGGGTCCAGGCATTGACGGCCTCTGCTGCCGATCCCTGGCCGCAGGCTATGATCTCGCTACTCGCGAACGTGCCGCAGTCTCTTGCTCTGTCCCACGGCATTGAGCCGTCGGTTCCTGCGTGACTACACATGCCTCTTAAGCCTGTGTCCTCGGCATGTCTGGCTGCAGCACAGCTGAGGGCTGGGAGGATCTCTACAGCGGACAAACCACGTGATGCGCGGGCTTTATTTACCTCTGCACCGACACCTGCCACGTCCCCTTCAGATGGTTGTCTGGGCGATGGGGACGGCGCAGGAGATGGGGAGGGCGACGGTGAACATCTCGGAATACCGGGAATGTTGGGGACATTAGGTATACCAGGGATAGGTATTGAGGGGATACACGGCAACGGTATGGGTAACGGCAATGGTATGGGCAGGGGTAATGGAAAGGATACCGACGGCGGTACTGGCTGTATGATGACCGGCGGTTTTTGCTTTTCTGGTGCCGGTGATGGCACGTCCTTTGTGTCACGGCCACAGGCAAAGAACACCGATAGTGAGATGAGGGAAATGGCTAGTTTCTTCATTATTTCTTCACCACGGCGTCTACGAGGGAGAGCATTGCGGTGAGGGAATCAGTCAGTAGGGTGCTCAGCAAGGTGAGGTCACCCGATGCTGCCTTGATCTCGCCGGCGATCTTGTCACTACCGTCAACAGCTGCCTTAAGGGCAATCAGCACTGGTGCGACTTTTGGCATGTCGAGGATGTTGATGTGTCCATCTGCCTTTGCGTCACTGATGGCTTTGGCGAGCACTCTAATGAGAGCGATAACGTCCTGGGTTTCTTTGGCTGATGCCATAGTGTGTCCCCTCTATTTTGGTGTGTGTGTCACTAGTTTAACCGACATGATGATAAAATAAGAAGACACACCCAAATTTAAGAGGTCACCGATGCGCCAAGTGCTTGGAGTTATTGGAGTTACTTTACTCGCAGCGGCATGTGGTAAGGCACCTGTCAAGATAGTTGAGCCTAAGCCAAAGGAGATAGTGGTGGGGCAAAAAGGGCATTTTGTGCTGGATGCCGATGAGAGTAGTGCCGTTATTAGGGGTGGGACACTGGATGTCGAGGTCAAATCGGTTAGTGACCTGGAAGTGGGCATAGAGGGAAGGGCAGCTGTGAAGACTCTCATTGGCCCAAAGGAGTTCACGATTGCCAGTAGTATCGAGGCTGGGATTCTGACAAGGGAATGGACGGCGCAGCTGAGGGACGTAAAGACCTACCAGGCAAAGAAGGCGTTTATTACACACGAGGGGATTACCACTGACGGCTGTGACAGGGTGAGGCTTAGCGGGATAGAGGGTTATCCAAGTTTGGCCATTGAGCCAACTGTGTGTTTGCAGACAAGGACGGTGCCGAGTGTGGCGGTTTTTTTCACTGAGGCTGGGCAGGTATTTACTGCGATGTTTCGTGCTGATGAGTAGCGGGCAAAATTTTTACGCGCGACCCAATTTATTTAACCCCATTAGCTCTCTAGCTCATTAACCCCATTAGCTCCATAAGCCGGACACCGAGAGAGGGAAGAGCAGGAGGAAGAACCTTTATCTAAGGTGAACGTAGGGAAGATGAGAGTAAGTAGGGATGGGAAGAGTCATTGAATTTGAGTGAGGTTCTTAGGAGAGAGGCTCCTAAGTGCATGGAGTACCGCAGGTACTAACTAAACGCGTTGATCTCACTGAAATCGGTGATGTGTCAAATGTAAATTAAAAATGCCCGGGAGTACCGGGCCATAACTATTCTGTAAATGGTGAGTTATAAACAAAGGTCTAGTTAGTACCCGACGGTCTTTATGTGGCAATCGAGGGTGCCTGTCGATGATGTTTGGTCCCAGTAGACCCGCATCCAGTTGGCACTGATTTGTTGGTACTCGTAGGCGGCTGTGGCTGAGCCGGTGAGGTCGGCACCTGATCCGATCGAGACAAAGTTGGCAGGTACTTGGGCGCCTACGGGATCAAGAGATAGCTGGATGTAGGCCTTGCCCTTGACTGTGCCGGTAACCACGTGTGGTCCGATGGCTAGGGCGACGCAGCTGGATACGTCGATTGGTTTTGAAAAAAGGTCAGTTGATGCATCGACACCGTTAAACGCCTTATATTGTTGGAATCTCATGTGCCAGGTCTCCTTTTTTTGAGTGCTGCTACGATGCTCATCTCGTCTTCTGGGTCGTACTGGTCGGTGATGTCGGTGGGATGGAGGTAATCTAGTACGGCTGACTTCATATCGGGATTCTTGACGTATGAGTAGCTAAGGCCTGCCGGGGTGTCTGGGCCAAAGTTAGGGAATTCCTCTTTTCTGCGTTCCTCGGCGCGTGGCTCGCCGGTGGTGTCAATGCGCTTAGGTAGGGCGCTTGGCTCTTTTAGGTCCCATGACTGCTCATTTGGAGCAACACCCGGAGCATCGCCGCCAACTGGGGATTCTGGGTAACCGCGCTTTACGTCAGCCTCGACACGGCCGCCCATCCATTTGCCGGCTCTCTTTTTGGCTTCGCGTGCTGTTTCAAGGGCAATAGCGATAGCCTGCTTACGCGGCTTACCGGATTCTGTCTCCCGACCTATGTTCTTGCCTATGCTCTTTTCTGAGTAACCCTTAATCAGCGGCATATAGTCTCCTTTTAATAGTGTTTAAATAAATCCCAGATCGCGCTGTTAAATCTCTTTGGCCAGTCGTGGTTACCTTCCCAGCTGCACCAGACTGTATCAAAAGCCCGGCATGACTGAGGGCGGATGCAGCCGTAGAGGTCGGGCGGTAGCCATGCCTCAGAGCAGCCGTTATTACTGGCATAATTATACCGTGTCATGTCACCCACTGAATAGGGGACGGTCTGGTCATTCCTTCCGTGAATACCTATGAAGGGGATTTGCGTAAAAGTAGAGAGCCCTCCAGCAACAGAGGCCATGGCCGAGATTGACTGGCGTCTTTGCGTGGCCAGGTAGTTGACAAAAAAGGCACCGTTAGAGTAGCCGGTGACGTCGATCTTACCGATACAGAAGCGGTCTTTGGCGTAGGCCAGTAGCTGATCAAAAAATACTATGTCTGGACTATTTTCGGTTTGTTGCCACTGCTGATATTGAGACTGGGGATAAAAGAAGATGGTTTGATTATCCGCCTGATTCTCAAGATCACCGGCGAGGTCCCTCATCCATTCTTTTGACATGCCGTAGCCGTGATACTGAATGATGAGCCGTCCTGGTGACGATGCATCATAGTTGTACGGCACTACTTGGAGGAATGACCTCCCTTGCATGAGTAGCGATGAGACATGGGGATATTTTACTTCACTGCCGCACCCAGAAGCATATGCGCTGACTGAGCACATAAAAAAGCATATGGCGGCCAGTAGTCTCATTAATGCCTCACTGTGTGAAGTGAACGAGCAAAGCCACACTAGTCACAAGGACAAAAGTGATTACGCACAGGGAAAGGAATGGATCGGAGGTTTTCATGGTTACCTTTAGGCGATGCGGACGGCATAAAAATTTCCGTCATAATTTCCCGATGATCGTTCAACTTTTGCTATTCCAGTTCCATTGGAATCAACTTTTTTAAGTCTCATTTTATATGTAGTAGAAGTTGTTATATTTAAAACAAATGATGCACATAAGCTAGATTGACCAGTCAAAGCAGTGCCAGATGTTGCACCACCAACAACAAGCCTTTCTGATCTTGCAATATGATTATTTAATGAGTCTGTGACACAAGTTATTAAATAACCAGAATTCCCTGATATTATTCCGCTTGAATAATAAGCAGATACCGAATAAAAAATCATCCAAACGCCTGGTGTCAAAGTTATTTGATATGCACCAGTAGCAGCAGCATTCAAAACATCAGCCTCAGTTGTTGTTGCTGTTGTACTGGTATAAACTCCTGCATCAATTACTTCCCCAACTTTCCCACTACCACTAGTCGTAACAGTCGTTGCATTAGTACCTGTTAAACCAGTGTTGATGATCCCACCGTTAGCGGTGATGAGTCCGCTAAGTGTTTTATCCCCCGCAAAAGTCTGCGTATCAATCCCAACTAAACCAGGTGATGTTGCTGATGCGAGGCCGGATGTATTGCCAGTAAGTGCTGATGAGGCCATATGTGTGTGTCCTTATGCGATGCGAATGGCAAAAAATTGAGACGCAGCAGCCGTACTGGATAAACCAGAGCCACCTGTATATGTTGTCACTGCTGTAAAATAAACTGATGTAGTAGTTGAAACATTTAAATACTTTACGCAAGTACCAACACTATTAAATGAAGTAATAGAAAAAGATGTAAGTCTGCAGTTGTTTGTAGAATCTCCGGTTGCTGATGTTGTTGAGATACTTACATTTATATCTGTCCATGTGGCAGGCTGAACTGTGAATTGTATTTGAGTTTTTGCATATAAAACCCAAACACCAGCGGTTAAACTAATTGTCCCAATATTTGCCGTTGTTGCTGATGTTAGTGCTGTGTTGCTTAAGCTTGCTGCAATTGTCTCACCAACATAACCAGTAGGCACCGCGACACCCTGCCCACCAGAAAACAAAGTATTAGTCGTTGTCATGTGTGATCCCCATATTCGTGTGTGTCATGTGTCACCTTAGTAAGCCCAAGTTGGTTTGGAATCTAGTTCGATGTCGCCAGAGCAAATAAGACCGCTATAAGCACCAGCACCTTTAAGCATGGTAATTGTTCCTGTGTTTGGCGCAATGCTAGCAGTTGTTACCGAACCAGAGCTACTGGTTGGATAACCAGCAACTGCTTGAGAATAGTTGGCAACGTTGCGGGCTGTGACGCCGTTGACTGCGATCGAAGCTGTGGTGGTAGATACAGCTGTAAATGTGGTGACAACGTTAAAGCGAAGACGCCATTCGTTTGCCTGCATCTGATACGGAACAAAAGACGCACCAACAACGACAAAACCAGCCTGGGCACTTGTAACAGTAGGAGCAATACCGCCGTTATATGTGGTGCCGTGAAAGTAAGACTTTAGTCCCATAATGGTTGCTTGTACGTCGCTTAGACTCGAAGAAGCGAACGCTAGTCCATTGCTGAAAGTCTTAACCCCGGCAAAACTCTGTGCCGACGTATTCACAATTCCGCTAGTAGATACGCTAGCTACAGGCAAATAAGCAGCGCCGATTGTGCCAGATATAATGGCGTTACCGTCAACACCCAGCGGAAAGTTAGTACCTACAGCCGGAGCATTAAGAGCAAAGTTAATCACAGCACTCGCGTAGCCAGTGACACTTGGCAACGTGACTTGAATTAGGCCAGCAGCCGTCACTGTCATCGCAAAGCCAGTCGGCGGAGTGTCACCAACGTATGCTGGGCTGATGTAGTAGTTAGACGTTCCTCCGTACTTAGCAAACGGAGCATTGACGTAAAAGCGCAGTGTGTTGGCTGCCGTGCTGTTGGTGATAAGAACCCACCCGGAGATGGATCCAGCATCATACAGAGACACATCCTGCACGGTCTGTGTCGCGTTGTTTGGCAGTGTGATCTGTGTCCGTGCGTTCGCTGCGCCAACGACACTACCGCGCATGTTAAATGCCGCAAACCTTGTGGTGCTCGATGCAACACCCAGCGGCTTAGATACGTAGCCAATTATGGTAGGCTCCGTCGCCGTAACTTTTCCTGGAGTAACAGAGAGAAAATAGACAGTACCAGGAACGAGAGATCCACCGCCTTCCAAAAAGTTACTGCCTACTGTCGGAATTTCCCCGGACACTATGAGGCGAACAGTGTTGGCATCTAGGACGGCATAAATAAAGCCTACTACCTCGGCCATGATAGCTGTATCGGCTTCAGCAAATGCCAAAGTTGTAGCGTTGACCAAATATACCGGGCGCCCAAGATCGGCCGTGCCGCCGACCGTAAGGCCGTGAGATGTCCACGTATAGTTGGCCTTTCCCCCGTTGGTTAGGCTGTTATTATTTACATCAATCAAGTCACCTGAATTGATTAACTTTGCATTCGTACCCGACCAAATAATCGGCTTACCCATATCAGTATCCCCTTAAAGGATAGTGCTCAGCTAAGAGCAGTGAGAATAAATTGACCAACACTTGCATTGGTATCTAGAGCCTTAAGAGCAAGTCTTGTTCCGGAGGCAATATTAAGCTCATACGGTGCATCACTGCCGCCTGGTCCGATGTATAGCTGATCAACTTCACTGCCCGATGCGCCCGTTGCCAAAATAATGGCCGATCCAGACGAATCGAAAATATACAGGCGATTAATTGCCGCTGCTGTAGATGCAAGGATCTGCACGTATGCGCCGGTTGTCACCGGCGTAACTGAGTAACTGTTTCTAACCAAGTTGACTTTGACGCGTGCACTTGGGGTTACTGAAAAAGCTGTTCCACCGGAAATACCTTGCACACTGACAACACCACTGGCGGGAGTACCAGCCGTACCTGTGCCGGTTACCGTCCATGGAGCACCGCCTTGGTTTGCCGTAACGGTGCCGCTAACTGGTTGAGTCGATGCGCTACCGTCTACTTTAACAGCCGTTGCACCTGCAATGCCTTGAACAGTAATTACATCAGACGATGCCGTTCCAGCTGTTCCCAGTGCTGGCTGCTTTGCCGATGTTGCTGCACCTGTGGGAAGAGACACAGTGCCCGATACATTGTTGACGTTCCACGTTCCAGACTGTGTGACACCGCCAATAACGTTGGCACCAGTTGGAAGCGCAGCGTTGACTTGAACGCCGTTGGTTGTCCCCGGAGTTGTCTGGTCAATACCTACTTTGCCGATAATCGATGTCCCGGTAACTACTCCTACATACCTAGATCCAACATCATGGCGAGGACCATCGGATAAAAACAGTGACGCTACAACACTACCGGCGCTATTTGCTGTTACCTGAACCCGAACGTAATTTCCTTCAATGTCGCCAGAAAAAAGGCCTGTTGCCGTCATAGTGGTCGTCGGAAGAATGTTAGGGCTTCCGGACGTTATGACTACAATCGGTGTCCATGTCGTATTGTCGTTTGATTGCTGCACCTGAATGCTTGCCGTGCCGACAGAAAGCTGCAAACTAAAGTGAGTGAAGTTGGCGGCATCAAATGACGCGATAACTGAGCCGGTAGACGGCGAAGCAAGTGTCCCGGTTTTAGCCGTAGTAAAAGACGATACAAGTAGGCCGTTGGCGTTACTCGGAGCTCCGGTCAAATTACCGGATGCGTCTTTTAGTCCAATGTATGTCGCACTTGCTGGTACTGCCGTTCCCGTTGTCGATACCGACGGATTAGACGATATAATAGTACCGGCAATGGTCACGCTATCGGTGGCGCTATTTAGGGCGCGTGCTGGGTAATTAATGTCGGTCATATCATTTTCCCCGCTATTTTAACTGTGAGTGATCCCGCTCCACTTGCTCTCGTGTAGGCTGCGCGAACGTAGGGATCAGGCAGTTGGCGAAGGCTGATTCTGTGCGATCCTGCTGAGCCCGATGCAGTGGGGGTTGG
>OFOA01000018.1_pt1 | contig 8041 bp, 10 predicted proteins | sample 1542231 | NCBI WGS metagenome assembly OFOA01 (sample SAMN04958514, study PRJEB24370) | sediment metagenome | isolation source: lake sediment | place: USA: Lake Hill lake, St. Paul Island, Alaska | collected 2013
TGACTGGAGTTCAGACGTGTGCTCTTCCGATCTCGTCTCTTTGATAAAAACTGACGGTAAGGACGCGCTACTGGAGCCTGCCACTAAGGACATGGACTCAACAGTAGCAAGCGTCCTCGCCAATACGTGCTTAGGGAGCCGTCTGATAGCTGCCCTAATAACATTAAAGATACGCGTCAAGAGATCGGTGTCGGACGTATCTTTTGCGATCTCTTCTACGATCTCGTCCCTGATCTCTTGAATGGTCATTTTTTGCCTCTCTTTTTGTCTGACTTAGACTTTTTTACGGCAGGCTTTGCCACTTGCTCCTTTGCTGGCTGTGCCTTCTCGGCCTCTTTCGCTATAGGGGCCTCGGTTTCCTTTTTAGGGGCTTCTGGAGTGGTCCTGGTGAGTTTCTTGCCTGTCTCACTTTCCCACTTTTCCTCAATACAAACAGCCTCATGATCGCCGATAACGCCTATTGAAGCCATCGACTTAACGTCAAAAGCCTCGCCTGGAGCTACCGGATACTGCCTTCCGTCATACTTTATTACTTGCTCAATGCTACTTACATTTTTCAGCATGGACTACCTCCTCTTTATAATCTTCTAAGCCTCGATCTTGCGACATACTTCGCTCGCGCCGGTCCGCATTACTCATTATGTTATGACACCGAATATCATCACCTATAAAATTAAGCCGTCCTATTGACTTCGCTACCAGTCCATGCGCGATATCTTTTGCCGCATCCGCGATACCTTTATTCGCATCTTCCTTCTTCTTCTGATGCGCCTCTTTAGCCTTCTTTAAAATATCCTGTCCTGCCTTAACACACGCCTCGTTTACTTCTCTGCCGAATACCTGTGCCATTCTGCCCTCTTTTAAAACCGGCCGGAGGAGGTTGACAGCCCCCTCCGGTTCCGGAGATTTTCTACTATACTGCCGTCTGACCGCTCATCCTGGCCATTGACTTAAACTTCAAGGCTACCAGGTTGAGGTAATACTTCAGCGTCCCTTCCCAGATCGTCCTGTTCGAGGATGATCTCTTCAGGATGCCGCCATGAGCGTCAGCTTCGAGCCATGCAAACGGCTGGCTCATTTCCGCGATCGTTAACGCATCGAAATCGACCATCTGGACATAACCATCCCAGCAGTCGAAGTCAAGGATAACGCCCACGTTGCCGCCCATGAAATCCAGACCTTTCCATCCACCGGAGAGTACTTCCTTCAGATCGGATGATTTCTTCAAGGCGGTTAGCAATGTTCCGTACTTCGCAAACATTGTCGGCCCCATGAAGATAACCTTCGCGCCACCGTAGCGGATGGTTTTTAAATACGTCTGGATCATGTTCGCTTCGGTAAGCGTGGTGCCGGTGTCGTAAGTGAATGAGTTAGCGTAAGGGTAACTCGCCCTTAAGATATGCTGGATCGTAGCCGCATTGTCGCCATCGTCTATGATACCGGCAAGACCCATGCACTCTGCCGCATTTTCCTTAACAATGATCTCATTGTTAACCCACGTATTCGATGCGATCTGAATTGTGGTTGCGGTTTTCGCTACGACAGTAGCGGTACCCATAGTCTGAAAACTCAAGACCATGCCTATCTCGACATACTCTGTCGGATCACCGCCATTAGGGTTTGAATCGACGGTTATTAACGTGCCGGCTGCTCCGGTCCCTGTAGTCATACAGAGGATGCCGGTACCTGCTCCGTGGAATTGACGGTTTAGATCCAGCTTGAAGTCGTCCTTCAACGCCTGGATTTCAGTCGTCAATATCGAAGCTATGGCTTTTACATCGGCCTTCGCGGCAGCTTCTATCGCCTGATCTGTCAACTCAAGCGTACCGAAAGCGTACTTCATTTCGGTATAGGGCTGTGCGTATCCGGCTTTACCGGATCTCGGCTCCGTGCCTTCGGCAACGGTATAGATGCCGGTATGCTTAGCCGTCCTGGCCGAGATGTAGATGGTGTTATTTGCTACCTGTACTCCTACGTTCTTTTTGATTTTGTCAAAGAGAACGGACTCTTTGGGCAGCTGCGACTGAATGGTAGGGATAATGACCTTTTTCAGTACAGCTGAGATATCGCTTATCGTTAACGCACCGCGCCTGTTACCGAGGTGAGCCTTCGCGTAAGCGAGTATCGTTATGAGAAATCTTCCCATAACTACTCCTTTCATTTTTTGTTGTTCAGCTCCTCCTGTAGAGCTGTTTCGATGTTGCTCTGGAGGTTATCCATTGTCATCGGCTTAGGAGTAGCATCTCCGGATCCACCTGGCTTATGTGGTATAGGTGTCTCCTTCGTTTTAATGTATTTTGCCAGCGCGACCTCGCTCATCTTGCTTATCTCGGCATGTATCTTCTTGCCGGCGATCTTGATCGTTTCGACAAAATCATTCTCGTCTTTGTACTCCTTCGGATTGTCCCTCAGATGGGATAAGACGAGCTTGCGCCAAAGGCCAACGGCCTCATCTGAGTCGAATTTAACCTCCCCTGTCTTGGCATCCGTAAGACTGGTCAGGGTAGTATTAAGTACCTTGCTGGCCTGCTCAACAGCTGCCTCCATTTCCTTCTTATCGTTATCGTCCTGTGTCTTTTGTATTGTTCCGCTTGTCTTATCGACCTTACCTTCGAGATCTTCGAGTTTCTTTAAGAGGCCCTGATTCTGCTTTAAAAGCCTGATGGTTACCTTGTACTCAGGGCTTTCCGGATCCAGACCCTCAAGCTCCTTCTCAATGTCCTCGATCTTCTCGACTGTCTCTTCCTTCTTTGCCACGACCTTAGCCTCGAATACTCCGATCGCCTTTGCGATCCTGTCTTTATCGCCTGACTCTAAGGCCTTTGACAGGTTGATGATAAGCTTTACGGCTTCGGGATTCTTCTTTACGTTTTCGCTCCAGGCTATCAAGTCCTTGATCTTCTCCTTCTCGGATGATAGCTCTTGAGTCTTTTTCGTGTAGTCGTCATTCTGCATGTATCCCTTATGGAGATCTGAGAGCTTAATCTTCTTCTTTTCCTTCTTGCCCTCTTCTCCGAATTCAAGCTCGAATTCTGGATCATCTTTCTTTACGACTGGTGCTTCCGTGCCTGGCGCACCTGTTCCGGCGGCTTCCGTACCCTGTGCGCCGGTCCCTGCGGCCTCAGTTGTCGGAGTACCTAACACTTCTTTCTCTAATCCTTCCATCTCTTCCTTACCCATACATCCCCCTTTTTTCGGACTGCCTTATGGCTTGGTCCATTGTGCGCTTACTTTGCGCGGTTTACGGCCTTTTGGTAAGGGCTTCCATGCTTGCTTACCTCAATGGCCTTATGAATACTTAATGCCTTTTGATACGATACTGGATGCGGTGTGGCCTTTATTGCGCCTGATGGATTTATCATGCTGGGCCTCCTGGGCCTGCCATGCCTGGAGCCGGTAACACCGGAGGTTGTGCCGCTTGGCGCGCTTTGAGTTGCATCGTTGCCTTAGCTTCTTCTTCTTTCAGCAAGAGCTGTTGATGCGCTTCACGATGTTCGATAAACTTCTTCTTATCCTCATCCGATAGCTTCATGTAAGCCGGAGACTTCATAAAGTCCGTAATGACCTTTATGTGGATCGTGTTATCATCCCACGGCTCTACTGTTACGTTCATGCCAGGCTTCATCATTGCCTGGATCTCTTCTTTCTGTAGAGTCTCGTCGAGGTTCTGGAAGATACCCTCAATGTCTCCGAATTCCATCAGCTCCATTGCCTTGTCCTGCGTGATGTATCCGTCTTTTCGGAGCGTCATAATAAACTGCTGACGCGCTTGTTTCGAGTACGGCAGGCTGGATCCGAGAGATACTTTTATGCGCTTATTGCCTTTGAGATCCTCACTCTTAAACGTCTTGACCTCAGGGCCGAGAAGCTCGCCTGTGATCGCCAGAAGGCGCGGTTCTGAATATTTATGCTCCATGATGTCCACGACTGTCTCAGCGAAGAAAGAAAGTTGCTGCTCATGGCTGATAAGTATAGGGCTTAGGACTGAGTTATCTGCTTCTGCAAGGTTCTCTATTGCAACGCCTGACTTCGCCTGATTCGGTATCCGGCCCATCGATGCGTCATGCGCCACCGCTATATCTTCCATCGCCTTCTTTATCCTGGCTATTTCGAGCATCAGGAAGTTAGGAGGCGCACCGCCAGCTTCATACGTAGGCTTATGCCCTGTTACATAATAGATGAGCTGACCCACTTCATCATCCCACTTAGTCTCAAGCTCTGCGCCTTTCGGTACCATAACCTTGCCGGCAAACCACTTCTTGTATGAGGCAAGTCTTGACACCGTATAGTTAAGCTCTTCCTGATGAGATATGAGTTGCTCTATCATGCCTTGCGGATATGTTGCCAGCATGAGATCGAGATACGTAAACTTGAAGTACGGTATGCGACCCTTATATTCTTCCGGTATATCACCTGAGAAGATTATCTTCTTCGATGAGCAAATCTCGTATAGACCGTTGGGGTTCTTCTTTGATGGCAGACTGAATTTCTCAAATACCCTGGCTGCGTTCTCAAACTTATCAGGCTGGGATCCTTCTAAGAGGTTGATCAGCTTCTGCTCCGTCTCGCTGAATCCGACTTCTTCAGGATCGACCTTTACATTGTACTGATCTTCGATATCCTCAACATCCATGACGCTCTGCTCAATTATGTACTTGTGCATAGGATCCTCGAAGATATCGAGGCCATGCTTTACCTTTACCTCGACCTCGCCGATCTCGCCTTCGTCCGTTGCGCCATTAAGAAAATACTTTGCTCTCGTTGTCGGATTGAAGTAAGGCTTAAGATATCCCAGTCCTATAGCCAGGCAATAGCCGAATAGCTTTGCAAGTACGATCGGCATACTGGCATAGTCCTGACATAGTATAGGATTACGCTTATTCGCGTTCTGCCAGAAGTCCTCCAGGGCCTCACTGCTTACGCGCGCCGCTGATTTATCTCGCTCGGAATTGGTAGTCGCATCTGCGTTGATATGCGCCTTCATGCTGAGCATCCTGGAAAGAAGAGATCTATACAGGGGCAGGATGTAGTTATCAATACGTCGCGTCTTTTTCTTGCGCTCGATATCCTGGAATTCCCAGGCTATCCTCTCTTCGAGTCCGGCAACAGGCTTCTTCTCAATCTGGAAGTACTGCTTACCATGCAGGAAAGCGATGTTGATAAGACATTGCTTCTCATACGCGGCTCGGCCCTTCTGGATAGAGTCGCGCTGTTTTACTATCGCTCCAGCTCGCTCTGTATCAGTCTTTGGGATAGCTTTATCTTTTTTCTCGTCGGCCATGATTAGGAATCCTTCTTTTTGTCTTTCTGCGCTTCCTCAAGACCCTCTTCGATAGCAGTCTGGAGAGGATGCTCGCGACCGTCTTTAATCTTGCCTACAGGGTTCTTACCGAAGTCTATGCTGTGTATTTCGAGAGTGATGCTATCGTTCTTTTTTCCGTCGGCGTTTACGTTCTTCGAGATAGACCTCACCTTTACCTTGACCGTAGCGGTATATTCTTTACCGGCATCGGCTACTCCGAGACCCAGATCTATGTCGTTGATATATAGATCGGGATAATAGACTTCATTCTTCTTGCTCACCTCGCCTGGCGATATCGGGCCTGTCGTATCATTACGCTTCTTTCCTAAGTCGATCATAAATCCCTCCTGTTATTCAAACCGTCCTTGAGTTACGAATTCTCTCCAAAACTGTCTACGCTTTTGACGCGGATATCGCTCTTCGATCATGATCTTATGCAGTAAGGCTATATACTTTAACGCTGTCCTTCTGAGCTTATTCATCTTGCGCTCATGGAGCTTCTCTCTGACCTTTGTCCAGGGTATAAACCACAAGATCGCCCATGGTACTATGACGACTATAGCGATAATGAGTATCTTGAGGAGCAGGTTAATCCCCATAAGTCTCCCTTGTCGGGCCTGTGCCTGGTACCTCTTCGCCTACCGGACGCACCTCAGTCTTTATATTGAAAGCCGGCTTCGCTACTGGCGGTATGCCTATCTTCATAAGCAGACTATCCACAAGCTTCTTGAGGTACTCATTCTCCGTTATCAGCCTTTCCTTCTCTTTGTCAAACATGCCCTTGCCTCCTATACCGGCCTTGCGCCGTCCTGTGTTATTGTTACCAGCTCACCCTCTTCGTGGCCCTTAATATCTTTCTTGACTCTCTTCCAGAAGTCCTCTGCCGGCGTATCCGGCTTCTCGACTGCCTTAGGATGCCTCGGCCTTGACATTAAGACGTACCTGGCCTCATCCTGCGGATGATCCTCGCCTGCCGTATCAAGATCTTCGGGATTCGCCTCATCATGTATCAGCCCTGGCATAGTTCGTATGAAGTTCCTGCAATTCTCAGTAACCTTGAATTTTGCATCTGTTTCGTTATGCTGATTCTTGTAAGGCTTAAGCTGTTCCCTCATCAGACCCCAGCCTATAATGCGTCGGTTATCGGCCATAACTATCGGAATCTTGGATCCCATGACCTTCTGCATTGTCTCGGCTCCTGACGGCCCCTTAACCTCGCCATCCTTAGGCTCGATATGGTGCGACTTATCTCCCCAGATAGCCGGATCTGCTGCCATGTACTCGATCTTCTCGGCTCCGTTCAGCTCAAGGATCTTTCGGGCCAGAGCCTCATAGGTATAACCTTCCTTGTAGAATTCACGATAGCGGACGATGTTGCCATCAGGTAGACATGCGTACCAGCCTATGGACGAAGGCTTTGAGAAGCCATAATCCAGGCCCATGATCGTAAGGTGCGGTATAGATAAGTCGAATGATGGTACGATATGAATATCCCTGCGCCACTCGTCAAAGTACTGGCCCTCGTATGCGTCCCAGTCTCCCTCTTTTAATGCCCTCCTAAGCTTCTCAGGGAGCATATTGAGTCTCGACTCATAGAGCGGATCGTTATTCGTAAGGGCCGGATTATCTTTAAGCGTTGCGAATATAAATGCCCTGGATAGAGCCTTAGGCGTGCCTGCCGGTACTTCCATTTCAGTCTCAGGCATGAAGAAGCGTATGCCGCCATCGCGCGGAAGCTTATCTATGAATCGATCCTTGACCCAGGCATGACCTACGTTGCCAGGGTTCGACGTAGAGCGTATGAAGCATTGAATCGTAGCATCCGATGTTCTATTCTGCGCTATCAGGAAGAGGTACTGATTAAGCGTAAACTCTTCGAGCTGGTCGAAGCCCATGTAGTGATACTCTTGGCCCTGGTGATTATATTTGTCCTCTTCGTTCTTGCAATGCGCGAATTGAAGGGTTGCGCCTGAGGGCCATGTCCATCGCTTGCGCTCGCCATCCCAGTGCGCCTTATGGCTAAACCACTTATGAGATCTGTCTATGATCTCCTGGAGCTTCGGGAATGTCCTGCGGAAGATGATAGCCTTGTAGTTCGGCTTAGAGTTCTGATAGGTAGAATCGAAGAGAAGGCCGTCTGTCTTGCCTGGTCCCTTGGCTCCACCGAACATCGCTTCATAGGCCGAGCATCTCAAGTACACTTCCTGCTTAGGCTGTGGCTTCCATTCCATAATTATCCCTTAGGCAGCGGATCCTTCTCCGGTAGATAGATCGTTACCGGATTCGAGATCTCAATGCCTTTCTCCCCTTCGACTTCGGCTCTGGCCTCCCTGATAAGGCCAGCAACGACACCGATATTCTTCTTGTAGACTTTGGCTTGTTCGCATCCGTCCTTATCGAAATGTATCTTATCGAGTCGCCATATATTCGCCTCATTGAGAGCGGCCAATATATAATTAAGCCTTGTCTCTTTTTTAGCGAGCGGATGCTTCGCAAGCTCTTTATCGACACATTTCGCAATAGAGTCGATCCGCTTTCTCCACTTTGGCTCGCGGAGGTAGTGCGAGTGTATATTCTGCGCTGTAACTTCTTTGCCATACTTTTCTTTAAGCTCCTGCGCTATAAGCTCCCCACCGTATCCGTTAGCCGCGCAAGCACAAACGAAGAGTTGCTCCTCATTTGTAAGCTTGTGGCCTTTTCTTGGTTTTTGCCAGATCGGAAGAGCGTCGTGTAGGGAAA
>OFOA01000019.1_pt1 | contig 7397 bp, 17 predicted proteins | sample 1542231 | NCBI WGS metagenome assembly OFOA01 (sample SAMN04958514, study PRJEB24370) | sediment metagenome | isolation source: lake sediment | place: USA: Lake Hill lake, St. Paul Island, Alaska | collected 2013
TGGAGTTCAGACGTGTGCTCTTCCGATCTTTCGATATAGGTAATGTAAAAAAGAGCACAATACCCGGCCTGCGGTGCTTTGAGATGATATCTACAATTCTATCCCCAACAACCTCACCACTCATTTCAGTCGCTCCGAGTAGCAGTCTGCCCGAATAGTATTCAGTTGTGGATTTGAGCATGAGTGGTACCAGAATGGAACTCTGCACCCGTAAATCATGCTCACAGTACAGGTATCCCCCGGCCTCAATGCGCGCCCTATATTATGGATAAGGTTTACCTCGACGGTTGCCCCCCCCGATCCACGAAGGAGGGCATGCGATCCATCTTCAGATATTGATATAATGGTGGCATCAAAATCGTGGGTTCGCTCTTCAATTGTTGTGCAACCTGCGATGATTGCACATATCAGCACGATTCCTACTACAAAATACCCGGTTGATTTAATCTTTACTCTCTGCATGGTTCGTGCCGCCCGCACCATGAATCCCACGGTGTGATTGGCCACCGCGTGACCATAACCCACGGGGCATCCATAGGGTTTGATCTATGGGCCGCCTCTGCGTCCGGCGTCCTGCGCGGGAGCGTGACTACTTTGGGGGGATTCTCCCTGCACAACCCCTCATCCGGGTTTGCTTTATACCCCATCCAGAACCGACAGTTCCCGCAACAATCTTCCATAGTTTCTGTCGGGGTCATGTTCTGATGTTGCCGCCCACCCATCAGTTCACCACCACCGGCCTCATATTCTCTATTGGCACCCACGCGGTTCCGCCTTTGAACTGCACTAATGCACCATCATTGAGGGCATATTGCACAGTTCCTATAATTACCCGCCCAACTCGTAATGGTGCTCCGTGGGAGCCATACATAAATTGCCTAGCAATGTCCTCAGTAATCTGAACCATAATCTCTTTGCCGGATATCGGCGTGGCGCGGGAGATTGGCTGAATCGGAGCATAACTCGGGTGGTATCTCATAGATCAAACTCCAGATGTTCATAATTCCGACAGTCTTTTGGATGCCAAGATATCTCACCACGACCCGCATCGATGAGCCACCACGCATCGCTCTGATCCTGGGCGAAATCCACTGACCAGAAGCCCGGTACGGCATCTGAGAATCGCTCCGCCGGCCGCGTCAGGAACTCGATTTCTCCCGTTGACTGAGTATTCTGAGTGTTCAGCACCCGCATCCAAGATGGAATCAGGTACGCATTCCTCCGATCCTGCGATATCGCTTCGTTAGGCCAGTAGACATGGTGACAGATCACAGATCCATCCCGCACGAAATATCGCCGCTCGACCGCGATTGGCAGGCCGTTGAAGGCCGTGAACCCGGCCTTGAGGGGTAGGAGTCGCCTGAACACCAATGCCTGCCAAGGAAGCCCCATCATATCGACCTCCGAGTGCCACATCAATAGGTTGATCATATGACCCATCAGCGCGGCCTCATCCGGGACATGACAAGTATCCTTCCACTCATGCTTGGCAGATGCTTGATCCGTCCGCATAAATAAAGGGAACCCAATAACCCGCGCACCGGCTATGACCCGGGTCCACAGACTGGAAGACAGACCGGGGCCATCCTCACCATCGATCTGGTCACACACAAACTCCCAGATAGCCCGCCGTTCTGATTGGGTGAACTCTACGATCTCTGTTGTTGGCGCGGGAAGGATCCCACATACCTTTGGCCACCAGTTCAGCATCGAGCTTTCTTCACGCAGTTCCAACAGTCTCTCAATTCCTTCTTTTGTCATAGTCGCCCCTGCTTGGTATCCTCAACATACATCTCGAGAAGATCGATTCCGATAAGATCTTCTGCCATGCACGCGTCGTGGATTGCCTGCGTGACCCGTTCTTGGTACCCCGGCGGTATTGGGGTTCCATCAACGAAGTGAGTGGGAGTGCGAATCATGGACCCTCCCCCGGTAATGTCACCGGAGTGATGTTTAGGCACTCCAGCTCGTCATGTGTGGTATAAAATATAAAATTCTGCATTGCGGCAGGGTTATTGAATACTACTCCCCGGTAATAAAGTGGGTCGTCCGCCGCGTAATGAACCGTTCCCGACGTTGGATCCAGCGCAAGCCATTTCCCCTGGGCCACCTCGGCAATCGTCCATGCATGATTAATGTCAGATATTGATTCCATCGATCTGTTCACATTTCCAACCACAATCTTGGCTGGGATCCCGGCCCACATCAGCATATCCCAGAAGTCCCCCGCCATCTGGTCACAGTCATAAATGTCGTCGTAGTACTTGTGGGATGATGAGTAGATATGCAACAGTTTCTTTGCGATGAGCATAGACTGGTTTGCATTGGTGGATGTCTGCACCACATCAAATGACGCTCCGGGAACCTCGGAGCGGACATATAGTATCTTAGGTAATGTCAGCCCGGTAATTACACCGGCCTCAAATAGTACCGTCGATGCCAGGATTATCACGGCCGCCAATGTACAGAGCTCCAATCGGTTCATGCTTCCACCGACACAGTCTCGCCCCGTATAATGATGAACTTGATCCTGTACCCCTTTGACGTCAGGTGTACCAGATCTTTTTTCATTCGTTCCAGTACGGTGGTATCTGTGCCACCCTTGGGGGTTTTGGTAACTTGGTAGACGATCTCGTTGTCCGGATCATAGGCGATGAATAACGTCATGGCTCGTCGGGACACAATTTTGAGTCTGCATATGCAGATTCGAAGTCTGGTGCATTCATCATTTCCTGGGTACGGTACACCAAGGACTGGTCGAGGATCGCACGGATTCGCATTGCCTCCCACGACATCGAGTTTGGTTTCTTTTCCCGTATCTCATCGGCGACCTTGAAGGCCAGCCGCCGCGCAACCTCATCGAGTAGATCCTCAAGATGTACGTTTCCCAGATTCACATCGTCGCTCATACTAAGACTCCAGTTCGTAAACTGTGCAGTCCCACCCGTGGTCTCCCCAGTAGATCAGCATCGCTTTATCCCCATCCATTTTGATGAGGTGGGTGCTTCCCTGGTCATGGGCCGCATTCAACTTTTTAATCCGCTCGGTGAAGAACTCGATCTCCCCCGGAGTCATCGATTGTAGGTGCCTCATAAGGTAATCCCCCTGCATAGCAGTATCATCCCGGTGGCTCCAATAAGGATTGCTGCGATTAGTTTGGGGGCAATCGCCACCAGCAACGATAGGAACGCCCCCACCGAGATCCCTAGAACCAATGGTGGAAGTCCGGCATGTGCTTTGAGTGGCCATTTCTCAGCCACCCATCCAAGGAGGAAGTAACCCCCAATCGCACCGAAAATGCTCCCGATGGAGATAATAGATATCCCCCCAATCCGTGCCACCAAGAATGAGTTTGCCGACACTACAAACATCGCCGGGATTGCCAGATCGCCCCACCCCAAAAGGAGCCACTTGCGCTCCTGCCTAGGCTGGTTGATATCGAGGGATATTTTAGCTCCCGGCTTGGTGCCGAATATCATTACCCCTACCGGCACGCCAGTACTAAGGATCCCGCCCGCCATCGTGACCATATGCTTTGTCACATAGACTGCTATCGCATCATATAATGCAAACAGAAGAATGAGTCCCCATGCGACCCACGGCGTGAATGACAGCCCCATTGCCGCCGATACCCACGCCACGATAATCAGCCCCATAATATTGCCAACCCGAATATTTTTCTTAATGAATGCCGCCACAACACAGAGTATTGCTATCAGCCCAGCGACGGCCACAATCTCATTATTACTTACCCCGGTGATCCGTGTCGTAATAGTGGAGATGGCAAGCGTTAGAATTGTGAAACAGGCAAACGCCATGAAACCAGTATAAACCCATGCAATCTTCAATTTAATAGCTACCAGTATTATGATTGTAACCACTAACACCGCCATAAAGAAGAATAGGACGCCCCCTAAGGCACCCTCTTCAGATGTGGCGTTCTGGATCGCCGGGGTTACCATTCCTTCCGGCGGGATTGCCCCATACTGAGCTGGCCAAGTCAACCACAGCGCGAGGGCCACGATAACCAGGAATGTGGCTGAGTATGTAAGTCCGTATCTGAGAGTTGGAATCATGGGTGTGCCGCTTGCGATATCAGATAGGCCGTTATAACAGTACCTACTATAACTATCACCATAATGGTAAACCCGGTGACGACGATGCCGCGCAGGATCCCCCCCTCACTTAGCGTGGCTGATGCTGAGAGGGATGCCGTCCCAAGAGCCAGCCCTACCAAACATCCCAAGAATGGGATCGCTTTCCGCGTGCAGATCATTACCCATCGCCACCGATACAGAAGAGGACAAAGATCGTGATAGAGAGAACCGCCACAGATACCCCGGATATCAACAGACCACATGGGATTGAGTCCTGGAATGCTATCACCGAACTCCCGATAGCCATCAGGCAGGCTCCACCAAGAAACATTCCCTTTGCCATTCCAATTATTGTTTGCTTTGTTTCGAGATCTTCAGTCATTTGGAGTCACTTCCCATTATGTGATGGATCGGAAACCGTCGCCTAAACGCCGGGTCGTTAGGATCTGGTGGAGGAACATATGCCCCGTAGGCTGTCTCCAGCCGCTTTTGTCGGGCCTCGTCTTGGTCGGCTTGGGCAAGATACTCGCCGAACCCCAGCACCATTTCGGCATTCTTCTTTCCACCGTATCGACACTCCATATCATACATCGCAAGGCGGGAGTGATATTCGCCGAATCCCGGCCTTGCCATTATAAGAAGCCATAGCGCGGGTCGGACAAATGCGGTGTAGGTGATTTTCAGGATCGCCAACCCGAATACCACGCGGATCCAGATCTCAAGATCCTCCCACGACCCCGGAGGACTCTCCACCTCATTGTTCACTTGAGATTTTCCATCCACGTGGGAATCCCCTCCTTTTGAAGAGTCTCTTCGTCCAGAACGCACTCCGGCACCGGGTTGTTGATTGCCATTCGGTTGGCTCGCTCCATCCGGATCGTGTGGGCATCCCGCACCGCCACATCTGTGAGACGTACCCAGTGGCTGGCGATGATTCCCATTTTATGGAGGGCATCTATGCACTTGAACGGAAGCCGCCCGAACCGAATATAACCATCTACCATCCACTTCCGGATGATTCGCAGATCGGTGTCGTTCATTCGCCGCCCATCAACGCGCCCGCGTCCGTCGACGAGGCACGTCTCCAAGTATATCAGAATTGACTGTTCGTTCTTGGTAAAAACCCGAGTGCCCACCTGGATTTCTTCGATTTTCATCTATATGTCTCCGCACCGGATCGTGGCTGTATCTGGGGGCACGGTCACCTCCACCGGCAAACCCGGTTCTTTCCGTGCGTTAACCTGAGGAAGGCCCCATGTGCAATCCCCTACAACCACAACCTTGGACAACTATGACTTGGTTGACAGATTTTATAAAACTTCCCCCTGTAATCGGTGGGCGTGGTTGGTTGGCCTTTTGGTTAAAGGGTTAAGTTGTTAATCCAGATTAATAGGTAAATCCTGTTAAACCGAGTGATGATTGGCCATTTTTATTTCCATTGTTATCTAGCGGGAAAATGTGGTGGTTACCAGAATCAGTCAGCCCCATTACATTCACACGGAAGATCCCTTGTGAATTCATCTTTCAGCTTACACAATGGGAGTATTTTGAATAGTGACCCGTGATATGATGATCCTAAGTGTTTTGCATTTCCTTTTTCTGCATTCCTTTGAGTCCATTTATCCCTCCTTATTCAACATGTGCTCACCCTGAGAAAGAAAATCACAACCGCCGCTGCGATTGATGCCCCGAAAAATATTTCTGGAGATATACCAAATTGAGAAATCGGCCCAACTACTACTGGGTAAAGGAATCCCCCAACACCAACCCCAATAAGGAATGTAATCCCGCGCATCTATTCCACCTCATTCACGAATAAGTGAATCATTTATACACCGTTTCCATTCCCAATCTGCCATGAATGAATGTACCCAGTTCTGATGGTAATCTCCACAGTTGGGGCAGGTCATTCCTTCTGGTGATACTATAAGATCCCCCCCACAATTAGGGCATGTAACCGGGTGCCAATCTTTGCTCTTCTGGAAGCCATTAATTGATTTTACTTGATCAGGAGTAAATGGGGGATTAGTTTCGTCCATGATCTACACCTCTTCATTCAACCCGGAACCGAGTTAGATACTCCGGGCAGGTTCCTCCCGATTCTTTACACTTCTCCGCATTTGTTACCACATGGCTGGCGATGGGGCACCCCCCATGCTCTGTGAGGTGCTCACAGGCACTACAGAAGATCCCGTATTGTGCAATCATCGCTTCCATTACTCCGGCGATTAATGGGTTAACTCTCATGGTACATCCCTTTTCATTCGCGGATATTTAAAGGACAGATTCTATCTCGGACACAGACATCACATAGGTAATTATCCTTTGCACTATTAAAGGACGTAAATGGTACATCTTTATGAGTGCAAATTAGACCGGTCATTCCCACTCCTGGAATGATCCCCTTTTGTCTAAGGTTACAATCCTGCTTTCTCATCGATGGTTACCCTCCATTTGTTCGGGTTCTTCATTAGGATGTGTTACAACCATTTGGATCACCCTAAAAGAATCCATAGCGCGATGCCGGTGATTATACCGATAGGTATCCCTATCAGTACCCACTTCCAGATATCCATAATTTTCTGGTTCTGACCCACTTGCAGTTGGGATTGTGTTTCGAGCCTAGAAATAAATGATTGGAGTTCTTTTAGATCACCTTGGTCTTTGGGGGATCTTGGCGTTATCGAGTTCACCAGATACTGGTTCCGGACATCAATATCTGATGGGGTATACCGGGCATTTGCACCGTGATATTCAGTCATTATGGGGAGTTCTACCCGTCCAGATAATTTTCTCCCGGATTCCATATCGATATCTACTGGTACACTGCGCTTCCCAGTCAGGATGAAATCCCGCAGATCCTGGTGTTGCCTCAGAAAATCCAAGATTCCCCGAATCCTCCGGAGGGTTTCCTGGTTGCTGGTGCCGATCTTCAGCCACGCCGTGGCCTCTACTGCGGGACCCTTCGCAGCCTCGCGGATCATAAAGAGGGCTTCCTCTGCGATATCATTCGCGGGGTGGCCTATTGCCCCGAGCGTCTTAACCAGCCGCACCGTTACTTCATCCATTGGTTATCTCAGCATAATCTCGATAGGAGTATCCCCATCATTTACCCCGGGGATTGAGAGCATATAGCAACCCCGCTCCGGCTTGATCATCTTGGCGATCTCCGGGTTGGCCTTCAGCCTGGCGTGGGCCGCGATCACGGCCCCGGGATAAGATGTCAGGAGGACATCTTGGAGAAAGTGCCTCACATCAAGCGCACCCAGATCGGAAGAGCACACGTCTGAATTCCAGTCA
>OFOA01000020.1_pt1 | contig 7390 bp, 17 predicted proteins | sample 1542231 | NCBI WGS metagenome assembly OFOA01 (sample SAMN04958514, study PRJEB24370) | sediment metagenome | isolation source: lake sediment | place: USA: Lake Hill lake, St. Paul Island, Alaska | collected 2013
TCTTGTTAGAGCCTTCTGGAGTCAATGCGTTGTTTATGGGCATAGGGCAATCTTAACAAAAAAAAATTAAAAATTGTTCACGTTTCCACCGTTCCTGTGACCTTTCTGCGCGGGACCTACCCCCCCCCTCGGTCTGGATGGTGGATGGGCATGGGGCGCTTGGGTCATTTGTCCACAGTGCCAGTGCCTAGTTGTCCACAGATCGCATGGTTTACCTGTTTGTTATGCACAATCTTGCTTACAAACCTGTGCATAACCCATAAATAACTTTACATAATGAACATAGTGTAAAGCAGTCATACGCTTTAGTTCTCGCTCTTCACCTCGATGTCAGTCACATTGCTTCTATCGTATTCAACTCTAGCCTGTGCCTCGTTGATGGCGTCTATCACGCTGATTCTCTGGTCTACCACGCTGACATCGATGCGGTCACCATAGGTTCTAGGTTTGAGCTTACTGGCTACCCACTTCCTAGCGTCTACCTGCAGCCTCTTCTGCTGCACCCAAGCGCTTGCCTCTGGTCCACGCAATCCTTCTGGCATTACAGCGTCTGATAGCTCAATGATCTCGTCAGCGAGCTTATCAGCCCTGTCTTGCACCGCCTTGTCGTAAGCCACACGCAACTGGTCATTGTTTCTCAGCATTCGGTTAAAGGTGGCCCACGGTGGCATACCTGGCGCTCTCAGCACAGACGAAAGACTCTTGCCAGTAGCCATCTGCGAGACAACCTCTTCCCATATAGGATTGTCCTCTTCCCATATAACTGGTCTGCCAACCGATCGTTTCACTGCTGTTTTACCCATATTCCCTTCGTGCGTGTGCGTATTTATGTCAAATTGTCATCGAAAAGCGCTTCCCCCGACATTTCATTTCTTTATTCTTCTTTGTGAAAAAGCGTAGGAGTCTCGATTTGGTCTTCTACTGTGGTAGGGCAGAAAGTCAGAAAACTCCCTACGTTGACATCCTCGATTGCTGACTTAACGACTCCTACATAAACTAGGCAACTGCTTGCCATCTCTTCTACATAATCCCAATACTGTTCTGCCTTACTAATGCTTTTTTACTACTGACCATTTGCTTGGCATCACGAATATGGTTCTTATTTTATCTCTCTCCTTTGTAACTCTACCAAAGTTTTGGCATATGCGTTGTCCCACATCATCTGTCTTTCCTCTTTTGACAAACACATCCCTTGATCCAGTTCGGCATGGCAAGAATAGCAAAGCGCTGCCGTGTACTCATCACTTGCCTTAATTCCCCTTCCCTTGCCGTGTTTTGCCCAGTTACTGTGAGCAGCTTGTGTCTGTCCTTCCGTTCCACAGTGCTGACATGGCAGTTCTGCCACATTCTTTAGGTGCGCCTTGCTTCGGAAATAATTAAACTTGGGAATAGACAATGCCATGCTCTGCCCCCCAAGCATAAAGAAATTCCACAAAGTCACTAGCCTGCTCTTTGGTAAACTTCCTCGTCTGGTAGCCCAGTTGCACTATGCCATCCCCAGATAAATTAGGCATAACTACGCCTGTTTGTAGCCCACTGTATTTGCAAAATAGGTCAACCAATAGCCTTTTCCAACTCTCAGCATCCCAACTCGCACCCATGTGCTTAGCTTGTTTGGCTATCTCATCAATCATGGCGTGATATTTAAGCTCTTGCTCTCTGGTCTTGTCCGCAGCCTTAACCTCTAACACCAATTCCTTACCAGCATTTAATGCAGTCAGCACCTTTGGCCACAGCGTGACCATCAGGCTTCTGGCTTGGTCTTCATTCGTTAGTTGATATTTCACGCAAAACCCCAATCATTCGTAGAGCGGCTTCTGGGCTGTCAATCCTTGCCAGCGTACCTCCAGTCCAACTTTGAAAAAACTCGTCTTGTAGAGCCGTTAAACGCTTTTTAGAGCCATCTTTGACTTCTACCAGAAAAGAATGACCTTTGTAGCCAACCAAAAGGTCAACTGGTAGTCCAATAATCCAAACATATGCACCAGCTGCTCTAAGGGCTGAGACTATTTGGTCTTGGTTAGCGTCCACACGTTTGGCGTATCTCATTCATCAATTCCTTTAATTCCGTAATGAACGTCAAACCATGCTTGGCTTCCATAATATCTGCCTGACTGTGCCACCAAGTCATCGCTTTGACTTTGCCAACCTCCGTGATTTTCTTGTTGTAACGATTTATCCATTCCTTCGCTAAAGTGAAGCGCATCTCTTCTAAGGTCTCCTGTGAGGAATAGTGCGTAATCAATCGCGCCAGGTAAGACTGCAAATCCTCGTTTTCTTGCATCAAGTAGTTCATGGGCCTGTTGTTTATCCATCAAAATTGCTCCTTCTCATACCATTGTTGGACAGTCTGGGTGACTGATTTCTCAATAGTTGGGTGCGAGTAAGTCGTTTTCTCGTCCCATTGGTGAGCGGAACATTTAGGCTTATCCCCGCTTACATGAACTGTCCACCGCTTATTGCAGCCAGGCACAGAACACATCAATCTCTGCTCTTCATCAAAGCCAGATTCTTGTTTGACATTAGATTTGAAATTAGTTAGTGCCATGATATTTTCCCTCTACGATTTTTGCAAAATTGCTTGGTTTAAGAATCCACTCTAGGTCAGCCACAAAAGCCCGCCCATCTTTGCTGTTGACTTTGCCCGTCAAGAACTTTGATTGACCGATATGGGTAAAGAATTCAGCAAACCAGTTGAGAATGTCAGAAACTTGTATATCTTTCTGACCAGACAGTTCTTCAGCAACTTCCCGCCATCTCTGTCGTAAATAACCCTTTCTGGTCTCGTTCCATACCTCTACTCGTCTGAGTGTAGGCAAGTGCTTGTGATAAAGGTCAATTACTTTTTCATGGTCACAGTTTGGAAGTCCACCGCTAGGTGGGCATATATTGGTATTTACTTGGTTATTGGTTATTGGTTTATGGTTATTGGTTGCTATTGGGGTGGGATTAGGGGGGCTACTAGCCTCCCCATTAGCCCCCCATCTTTTGGCCGCACCACGCTTGCCAGCCTCAGCAAATTCTTTGAACTTTGTAATCTCTTTGTCTGCTCTTGGGTGAACAAAACCTTCTGGCGATGATAAAAAGAATTCGTCAAGAATTGTCAACACATCTTGTTCGTGTTCACGCATACCAATCTGGCGAGCAATGTTTTGTTGCCTTATGGGTTTTTCGTGGAGATAGTAGAAATCTAAAAGCCTGCGATAAGCAATGTCTTCAATAATAGACAAATGGCTTGTATGTGACTTGTAGTCACCAATGTGAAAATTGTAATAGTGCATAACCTGACGTTCTCGGTTGCCGTTACTTAAAAGGAAACACGGCAGGGCGGTAACGAATCGCCTTTTCCCCCGCTAAGGGTAGCCTAGCCTCCATTATATATCTTACCTAAACCATTCGGGTTTTAAAACCATCAACTGCCAGTAACGGCCTTCTGGAATCTTGTCTCCCCATTGCGAAACCGCGCCTTGGGTGATTCCCAGAATCTTGGCAAGCGCATCCTGTGAGCCTGCCAATTTGATAATTTCTTGTTTTGTCATGCTGAAAATTCTACATTAGTATTCTAATAACCCCATGCTTGACTAGGACATTAGAAACCTAATATAGTTACGCCATGCCGTAGCAAATAGCAAGCGGTCTTTTAGGAGTTAGTATGAATCAGGCAACACGTGACATTATGGCTTTGCTCAAAATTGACGCAGATACAGCCATCCAAGTACAAAACCAAATGAACGCATCAGGATTTGATTTCTCTGCGTCTTCTAGAAAAGCGTTCAACCTTGAGGCAAAAGTTTGTTTTGCAGTTATCAAGGCATTGCTATGAACTACAAATCATGGATTTCAAATAAAGTTTTAAATGGCGAAGAAGCAAGTATCAGTTTGTGTTTGCTTGAACGGGAATTTGGCGAACTTTTTACAGAAAAAAGAATTTCTTTGTGGGCTGATGGTTTAGCAAAAGAACTTGGCGTTAAAGCAACCATTCATATCCCAAGTAATGTTGTAACTTTTTATCCAAAGGTATAAGCATGAACTACGCACAAGAACACACAGACTGCGAACGCATGGTCTGTGATTACGACTATGTCACTGACGTAGATTGTTTCTTTGACCCCTACTCTGGCAATCTTTATTTTGCTTATGTAGGCGGTGTTGAAATTAGCGATATGTTGCGCGACACAGTTATTCAAGACTTTGAACGCCAATACGCCAAAGCCGTAAAAGAAGAAGTTTACGAGCAAAAACTGTCAGCTGCTATCGACCGCTACGAATCCAAGAAGGAACTAGCATGATTGACGGCCCTTACACCCCCACACGCCCCACCAAAGCAGACCAAGTAATCTTTTGGCTATCTGGCTTTGTTGCTGGTCTTATCTTTGCCCTTTTAATCACAGGAAACTAAATGAAGAATATTTCAACAGCTTTAGTCAAAGCACAGCGTCAGTTTTCACCCGCTTTAAAGACCGCTACAAACCCTCATTTTCGTAGCAAATATGTTGACCTAGCATCTTGCGTTGAGTCGGTTATAGACGCTTTAAACGATAACGGGATATTCCTATTCCAGACAACATCAGAACACCCAGACGGCATAGTCTGCGAAACAAGTTTTTTGCATGAATCTGGTGAACGCTTGGACTGTGGCAAGCTGTTTTTCCCAGCACCCAAGCACGATCCCCAAGGGTTTATGTCTTGCCTTACATACATTCGTCGAGCGTCTTTGATGGCCGCCACATCGCAAGCCCCAGAAGATGACGATGGTAATGCAGCGTCTAAACCTAAAGAAGTTAAGGCAAACCATAACCTAATGCAAGACCACCTTACAGCTATCCAAGAATGCAAGACTGTTGAGGAATTACAAACAGCGTTTAAGGATGCCTATAAGACTGCCGGCACCGACAAAGAATGGTTGACTGCTGTTACAGCCGCCAAAGATGCAATGAAACGGAAACTTGGGTGATTGATTTCCCAACATACATAAAGCCCTTGTGCTTTCCGACCATGAAACTTTATGTGGAGTGGAAAGATTGCGCTAGGGTTGCACAAGAACCTTGCACTATTTGTGATGATTGCTCTGGAAAGTATCAATACTTGATGAAAATTCAAGATAAGTGCAAGCCTGATATTTGGAATAAACATAAATTTGGAAAGAAAGACTAATGACAAAAGAAGAAATACTTGAGCAACTTAATTTCAATAAAGTTACTGGCGATTTTTTTTGGGTTAAACCAAACAAACACCACAATGATTTAATTGGAAAAATTGCTGGACATCAACAACTTAACAATAAAAATAAATCTTATTGGGTTATTCAAATAAATGGCAAACAATACAAAAGAGGGCATCTTGTGTATTTCTTAACACATGGCGAATGGGCTAAACCATGTCTTGACCACATTAATGGCAATTCTTTGGATGACAGACCAGAAAACCTTAGAAAAGCCACCATTATGGAAAACGCTTGGAATCACAAATTTAGAAAACGCAGAATTGAATTACCTATGGGTGTTCGTTCTAATTGTTCTGGTAGTTTTTCAGCAAGGATTTCTTACAAAGGGAAACAAATTCATTTAGGTGCTTTTGATAATCCAGAAGATGCAAGCAATATTTATCAACAAAAAAAGAAAGAGTTGTATGGACAATTCGCATGATGTAATCCAACAAAGCAATGAATGGTTTGCTGCCAGACTTGGCAAAGTAACCGCATCCCGTGTGGCAGATGTAATAGCCAAAACCAAGACTGGTTATTCAGCAAGCAGAGACAACTATATGGCTCAACTAATTTGTGAACGCCTTACTGGTCAACAAGGTGAATCGTTTACAAACGCTGCCATGACCCACGGAACGGAGACCGAGCCATTAGCCCGCTCTGCCTACGAAAACAGGCGTTCTTTGTTGGTAAAAGAAGTAGGGTTTATCAACCACCCAAGGATAGAAATGTCAGGCGCAAGCCCAGACGGGTTGGTGGCTGACGATGGCTTGGTGGAGATTAAATGTCCCAATACTGCAACGCATATTGATACACTTTTGTCGCAAAAAGTGCCAACTAAATACATTACGCAGATGCAGTGGCAGATGCTGTGCTGCCAAAGGAAATGGTGCGATTTCGTCAGCTTTGACAATCGCTTACCAGAGAATCTTCAGTTGTTCGTGCAAGAGGTTGAGTTTGACCCTGAGTATTGTGCAATGTTGGAGAAAGAAGTTAGCCAGTTCCTAGCGGAGTTGGATAGCAAAGTAGCAAAACTAAAGGAAAAATATGAGTAAAACACAATATGAAGTCAGCGTAATTTCTGGCAAATACACCAACAAAGACGGTCAGGAAAAGAACCGCTATCAGCGTATCGGTTCGGTCATCGAGACCAAAAACGGTCCTATGCTTAAATTCGACTGTATGCCCATCGTAGAGGGCGGTTGGTCAGGCTGGGCGTACATGAATCCACCCAAGGAAAAGTCTGATAAAGACGATTTCCCTTTCTAACAAAAAGGCGGCTAATATGAATCAAGAAAAAGTAGACGCGGCATTTGACGAACTTGAATTTGAAGACTCATTAGCCGTCAATGTTGTGAAATACCAACTAGAAACTAACCATTTAAAACAAGAGATTGCTGAGTTAAATAGGTTGCTGTATGAATATGAGATACAGCTGCGTAAGAGAAATGAACAACTGGCGCGTATTTACGCTGCAATGCAATGAGCTTGTGGCGCAAACGCAATGTTCAGCATAATGAACATAATGAACAAAAACACGACAATTTGTCCAATCCACTGGACTTATTGCATGAAGAAAATGTGCGTTTGGGCTTGTACGAGGGTGTTTACGATTTAAGTATCAAGTCGGAAGATTTAAGTATCAAGTTGAAAGAACACATGAAATACGAAGACATCAGATTCTTCAATCAACGCTGTGAAGAACACCCCGACCATCAAAGCGGGATGATTAGCAACTCAATGATTCAACAGCGGTTACATGAAGAAATAGATGAACTGCGTGAGTACATTGAACAGAAACTTAAGGAGAACACATGACACAAGATGAAGAGTTTGAACGTATAGAGCGGGAGAATAAAGTGGCGTTTAAAGCCACTCCAAGTAGAGAGCAGTTAATGGCAGAGGTTACTGTCCTGACGGAGTTGGTTCGTGTCTTGTCTGACAGAGTTAGAGAGTTGGAGGGTAAGAAATGAATGAATCAGAACAGAAATGGATTAAAACCAATAAAGATGCGTGTGCTGTACTTAGGCAGTTGCATGACATGCTGGCATTGTCATCTTTACCACCAAGACGCACTTGGGTTGGGCTGACGGACGAGGAAGTTGGCATGGCTTTTCGTGTTGTTTTCCCAGTAGGCGGCGTAGTGTTTACAAATGGGGCGACCGAGTTAGATCGGAAGAGCACACG
>OFOA01000022.1_pt1 | contig 7002 bp, 13 predicted proteins | sample 1542231 | NCBI WGS metagenome assembly OFOA01 (sample SAMN04958514, study PRJEB24370) | sediment metagenome | isolation source: lake sediment | place: USA: Lake Hill lake, St. Paul Island, Alaska | collected 2013
TTAGCTATGCGCTGAAGGCTGTCAACGTCAGGCATAGCGCAGGCTTCAAAGATTTCGCCACGGTCGGCAACGACAACAAGGCCACCTGAAGTTGCTCCGGGATCTATGCCCATAAAGTACTTGATTTTAGTCATACAGGGATTGAAGCGGAAAACATTTTAACAATCAAGGGACAATTATGGCTTGTATGGAACATTGGTGCCACAAATGCAATAAGCCTGTCTTTGACAACGAGCCTTATCCACCTCATGTGTGTCCTGAATGCGGAGAAAAAAATCCCGGCTGGTCAACTTATTGCGACGAATAATAATTTTATAGACAAATTAACGGTTTTGGTTGGTTTTTGTTTTGGTTTCTCGGATGCTACAATGAATAAACTTATAGCAGCCGGAGGTCCCCGTGAAAGTTCACTTGGTCATTCCCGATTTACATGTTCCGTTTCACGATGTAAAATGTACAAAGCTAATAACAAAACTTATTAAAGAAGTCAACCCTGACGGTTTGGTTCAACTTGGCGACGCTCTTGATGCTTTCCAAATTAGCACTTACAGCAAAGACCCTTCCCGCCGCAATCTTTTAGCGGACGACATTGAAGATTACAAAGGCATTTTAAACGAGTGGACGCGGCATCTTAAGTCAGGGGCGACAATTCACTTGCTTGAAGGTAACCACGAATACCGTTTAAAACGGTTTATAGCGTCACAGGCGCGTGATCTTCATGGATTGATACCAGACTGGCCAACGCTACTTCAAATTGCCCTGAGAAACAAATCCGGGCGACACAAATGGATTTGGCATGATTACCAAAAATGGGATAGCTGTAAAATTGGGGACTGTACCCTTTTGCATGGCTTTTATTTTAACCAGCACGTTGCTATGACGTGCCTTGCCAAATACCGGACTAACGTCATTTTTGGGCATACCCACCGGCTCCAGTATGTTTTTGATGGCGTCCATTATGCGGCCAGCCTTGGGCATTGCAGCGCTGAAAACGAGACGGCTCATCAACCTACACCTACCGGCTGGCAACAGGCTGTAGGGCTACTTCATGTCCTCGACAAAGGGCAAACAAAACTTGACATAATACCAATTTATGACGGAAAGGCGGTTATTTATGGCAAGCAAATCTCCGTTTAATCGGCCAAGACCACCAAGAGTCGTTCACATTTGCGGCCAAAAAGTTATTGTCCGCGTTGTTCCGCACCTTGAGGCAGACAATTGCGAATTGATTGGAGCCTTTAATTGTGAAACCAAGACCATTTTTCTTACCAAGGGCTGTGACTGGAAGTCAGTGTTATTATACGAATTAGTTCACGCTTTGCTGTATTTTACAGGGGCGAGTGAGGGGCTTGGGCATTCCAAAGAAGAAAGTATTGTTTTAGCCATTGAACATGGCTTAACCCCTTTGTTTCTCAAGTAATAGTTTTCTGCCTATGTCATAAAATTGTTATTTTTGACACCCATGGCTCAGCGCGTTTGTTGCTTTCAATTTGTTGCTGTTGCCCAAGAGTTGGGCAGTCTTTACACCTTTTTACGTCAATAGCCCCATTTCTTTGCGGCTCGCCATAACGAGAATTGCACTTAGGACAAAGATAGCCGTAAAAATTAGGATCTTGTGGACGCAATTGCAGTTTTGTCGAATCAGCTGGCCGAAATGCATTACCCATTACTAATTTCTCCTCTGTTTAAAAATTAATCACACATACCTAAAATCGCAAGGTCTGCCAACATAACGTCAAGGCTGTGCATCCTCTTAACATAATATTCGCGATTAGAAGCGCAGAAATGGCCCGCCAACGCGACAGAACGGTCTAACCCTACCTCGGCTATGATCTTGCCTGCTAAATCGATTAGCTTTGATGTTTTCAATGGCCGTTTGCCGTAGTGCTTTTCCATGGCTGTGCAATAGACCTCTAAAAAGTTATCCACAGGGGTCGCGCTTGCGCGCACGTTCCCCCTTTTTACATTATTTAAATTCTTTTTCTTAATTACATTCTTTACTATGTTGCTCGCCGTTTGCTCAGCGTTTGCTCGCCGTTTGCTCAGCGTTTGCTCGCCTCTTGTGGATATCTTGGGGGTAACCTCTTCAATATTTCCAATATTACGATAATTACAAATGGTTATGATGGTGCCAGTATTTTGTGCATCGCTTGTGCAAAATCCGGACTTTACCAATTTGTTAAGTCGCTTTCTGATCAAACCGCTTGTCCACTTTAGATCATTTGCAATCTCTCCGATTGAGGTTGCTATCTGTCCGCGTTTGATCCAAACATTCTCATAACCCGCTCGAACTGGCCAAGCGCTATCAGCAAAATTTGCCTTTAACATTAGCCAGGCCATCAAAGCTAAATCAGTGCCATCGCTCATGTGAACAAAAATGTTGCGCTCAATAGCAACCCAACCATTTTCAGTTCGCATCATGTTTACTCCTTAGCACTTACTTTTTTACGGACATCCGTTTACAAAATTAATTCAATTGTGTATATCTAAAAAAACCCCTCAATTTAGGCAGTGTAGCAATTACCTAATCGAGGGGTTTTCTTTCACTTGCAAAAGAAAATAAAATAGCTTATAAGGTCAATCCACCACAACCAAGGCTACACTGGGGCGGACATGATCACTGATTATCAAAAAATCTCCTTTACTACAGACGTTAGACATATCGCAGCAGCAGACAAGCTTGCTAAAACCCTTCAAATCAGCATTAACAAAGTCTTTGAACGGGCTTTGAGTGGCTATATTCAAAGAAAAGAACGTGAGTTAAACAATGAGTTAGGATCTTTTTATGGAACAAAAAGCGCCGAAGAAAAAAAATGTCCACGGTCACGCTAGATCTAATAAAAAACATTTTATGTACCAAGCGTGGGCAAGAATGCGCCAAAGATGCACTAATAAAAAAACAAAAGATTATGTGCATTATGGTGGGCGCGGGATCACAATTTGTGAACGGTGGGACAATTTTAAAAACTTTTTAAATGATATGGGCGAGCGTCCTGAAGGCTATAGTTTAGACCGAATTGACAATAGCAAGGGATATTCTCCGGAGAATTGTCGTTGGTCTTCGCAAAGACAACAAATATTAAATTCAAGATTGCGAAAAAATAAAACATCGATATTTAGAGGAGTAAGCTTTCAAAATGGTAAATGGAAAGCAAAATGCGCAAGTGAATATGTTGGTATATATAAAAGAGAAAAAGATGCAGCTAGTGTTTATAACAAAATGGCTTTAATAAAATTTGGCCATGAAGCAAATTTAAACATAATAGAGGATAGTTAAATGTTTCAAACAAGTGAAAAAACAGACCTTATAGATGACGCAATTGCCAAAACGCAAGCCGAAATAGGCGCAGCAATTAAAGACAAACAAAATCCCGCATTTCGTTCGGACTATTCATCGTATGATAGCGTCTTGGAGGCTTGCCGTCCTGCACTAGTAAAAAATGGTATAGCCCTTACGCAGTGGCCGATTCATTCGAGTGACGGAAGGGTACACCTATTAACCCGCTTGGCTTTAAAGGGCCAGTGGATTCATTGCATTTTTTCAATTTCTTTGGACAAACAAAATGCCCATGGTTATGCAAGTGCCATAACTTATTTAAAGCGTTTTTGCCTTAGCGCTATTTTGGGAATCCCATCAGAGCATGAAGACGAAGGAAATTTAGCCGCTGGAGTTTATAATGCACCGCAAAAACACGCAACAACGCCGCCTTCTCAGCCGCCTTCTCAGCGCCCTGTGGTTCCGCCCGAAACTAAAGTTAAGTCGGACGCTCCCGTTGCTTCTAAAGGATTCGACTCAAAAAACAAAGAGCACGTTGACAAACTCTTTGCAGAATTAAAACGCCTAAACATCAAAGGGCAATGGCAAACTAATGTCATCTCTGCAATGGCAGGCAAATCATTTACCGATATTGAGAAGATAATTAAAGCAAGCAATCCTGAAGCGCCAGACAGTGGCCCGGAGTAATCATGTCCATTCCCTTTGGCATCGGACGGCTGTTAACAGAATCAGAAGTGGCGGACTATTTGTGTATCAAACCGTCCATTTTAAAAAGTCTTAGGTCAAACGAAACTGGCCCCGCGTACATACAATTGTCTCACAAATTGATCCGTTACAATATTGAAGATGTTAAAGAATGGCTTGTTAAAAAAATGAAAGAAAGAGAGCAATATGAACCAGTTAATAATTGAATGCCGCCTTACTAAACCAGTCGACTTTAAGCAATCAAAAGCCGGCGATTCTTACGCAGTGTTAAGCCTTGCGCAATCTTCAAAGAATAAAGCAGGCGAGTGGGAGTCTATTTATGTCAGCGCTACTTGCTTCAAATATGTTGCTCAAAAATGCGAGGGGCTACAAAAAGGTGATCGGGTTTTAATTAGTGGAGGAATAAAAATGAATGTGTTTCAAGACAAAATGGGAGCAAATAGATACAGCATAAACATGATTGCTCAAAGCTTGCTTCACATAACAAAAACTGCTCAATCAGGCGATTTTGCAGACAGCGCAGCAGACAATTTGGCCCCGTTGAATATTCCGATTTATGACACCTCTAGCCCCGTCTTTACTGACGACCTGCCATTTTGAGGTGAATATGTATACTCCTGTAAAATGCCCAAATGACGGTTATAAATATGTCTCTTCAGAAACTGGATTTTATTGCCCGTATTGCGGAGAAATATTTTACCAGAAAATGAATAACAATCAGGAGCAGGATTAATGATAGATATTTTAATTATCATGGCTGTTATGTCCGGACTTCTTTTTGTTTCGTTGCCGCTTTCAATCGGATGCATTCTATTTTTGATTACAGGAGGTAAAAAAAATGACTTTAAATGAAATATTTGGAGAAGCTACACGTAGCGAGGGCAGAAGATTTACTTGTGACGAATGGAGTTCTAATAGGTATTTTGAACCTATATTTAAAGACAAATTTAATCAATGGGCTGGCGTGTGTGAAGACGGTTCAACTGATCATTACTCAGAACATTATATGGGCTTTAAAGAATGGACAATGCCGACAATAAAATATGTACAAAATAATTGGAAAGATTTGATTGCTGAAAAAGAACTTTCGGCGTTGAGAGAAATTGCTGCGGCTCTTAAAAAGGCGCAAAAAGAAGAATATTGCAATGTGCCGCAATACGTTGACGAAGCTATAAATAATTTGGACGCAGTGGCAATTGTCAAATTGTGGTCAGAAAAATAATATATTAGGAAATGCTCAATGAATGATTTAAATTCTACACGGTCGCGCCTCGGCTCACTTTCAAAAACAAAATTAGCTTTGGTCTCTGCTGCGGCATATAAATTATTAGATTCTGATTTGCCAAATTTGCTTGCCGAAGTTGAAGCCGCAAGAGAAGTAATTAGAGCTGTAAAGTTAGATGAAAAGAATCTTTCTTTCTTTGTACATGAGCGTTTATTTTATTATAACAAATTGACAAAAATGCAACTTTTTGAAAATACCAAAGAGTTTACAGCCTCGCCTTAAAACGACTTTCAACAGCCTTCCAAACCGCCTCTAAACCACCTTGTTTTTGCAATTCACAAGCCTCGCGCCATGTCAGTCCATGAGTTATTTGAAAATGTACCCTTTCAAAATCAACAGGCTCAAACGAGTGCTGTTGCATAATAGAGCTTGGTTTATCGTAGTCCCCGTCCCATACCCACCGGTTTTTTACCTTATACACTAAATCAACTGCCAGCCCGTATTGATGGAAGCTTTGCCAAGGCTTGGCATTAGTAACTTTTTTGCCGGGTATAGAGCGCCCTTGATTGTAAAGCGCCTGTTGCCTGTCAGGGCTCCTATAAGTCTCAAAGGGATACAATGTATACCCGTCTGCATAAAGCTCCTCTAAAGCACCCTTAAGCAACTCTTGGACAAAAGGCGCGAGGCTTTCTATTTTGTCATCTCGTTTAACTACAGGCTTCTTTGAATAATCATTTGAAGTGCTCATATTTTGTGCTTTCTGCATTGTCCCCGTATAATAAAAAAGAAAGGGGGGCCTATGCCACAATGGATAATGCTTGCGATTACAATTCTAAATGCTGTGATTCAAATTATCAAACTAGTCATCTCGTTAAATCAAAACGATGCTCAAAAAGCCAAAGAAACACCAGCCGCGCTGAAAAGCGCAAGAAAAGAAGGCGACTTAACAAAGATTTTAGAAATATTCTCAATAATGAAAAAGGACTAAAAATGTATTATCTAGCTATAATTATTAGTTTTTTGTTGTCAAACTTTGCTTTTGGCCAAGAGCTTCAAGAGCAAGATTATAAGGTTGCAAACGAATTTCATTATTCTCGGCTAGCCCTAAAAATTGCTCACAAAAGAGCTTTAAGCAGAACTAACCAAGAGGCCATTAAACAAAACGTTTATGATGATATTGATAATGGTCGGCTTGCTCAAAGAATAGACAGCGCAGTAGACATGATTATAAAACGCACAGACTACGCCTTGAGAGCTAAAGGGTTCTCCGCTGACGCCGATGAAATAATGAGTGAGTATCAAGACCACGCTTTTTTTCTAAGTCGCAAAGGCGGAGATATTGGCGATTATGAGGCATGGTCTGAATTCATGGTCAAAGTGCACGCAAAAGCGCATGAAAAGCTTGGGGATACCCTGTGCAAATGGCTTCATGTCCATGATTTGTTTATTATTACTTATGGAGTGCCAGTTGCCTTTGCGCCTGCTGAATTTGATCTTGAGACTTATCAAAACCACTTTACTGGCATCCATATTATTGGCCCTTTTTGGAAACACTATGGGCTGGCCCCTGTGGTCGTCTACTGGGCGGTTAATATTGTGTGTGACGTTGCAAGCTCAGGAATCGGAGCTTTTGCTTGCTCGCCAATTGCAACTGCTGCGGAACAAGGATTTGGTATTTACCTATCGCTTCCCCTTGGCGAAAAGATTTGGACAAAAGCACAGAACTGATATCATGCGGGAAACTATATAGGAGTACCGCAGATCGGAAGAGCACACGTCTGAACTCCAGTCACGC
>OFOA01000024.1_pt1 | contig 6682 bp, 10 predicted proteins | sample 1542231 | NCBI WGS metagenome assembly OFOA01 (sample SAMN04958514, study PRJEB24370) | sediment metagenome | isolation source: lake sediment | place: USA: Lake Hill lake, St. Paul Island, Alaska | collected 2013
TACACTCTTTCCCTACACGACGCTCTTCCGATCTCGGGTGGGGCTGTAGGGGCTTGGTGTAGCCACTCACTGGCCGGGTTGTCCAACGGGGCGTGGATGGGATACCCGGTACCCAACCATGAAATCAATAGCAATCTTCTTCAGCAGTTCCTTGCGGTTCGTACCCAGTTCCTTACAGATATCCTGGAGTTCAACATCCTGATCATCGGTAAGATAAACACCGTGTGAAGGCATTTTGGTACTCAACTCCAACCGGGACAAGAAAGGTAGGCTGATGCGTGCAGTAGCTCCGTCCGTCCCGGTAACTTGTGGTTGTTCTTGTTGTCATTAATATATTGTTGGATAGTGGGTTTGGAACAGACTGCATATGCATATGCCAACACTCATCCGAAGCATTATATTGTCATCAACCTATTGTAGATGACACACAAGACAATAAAGACAACAACAAGTGAATGCAATGCTGAACCAGTCCAACCAGGGATGGCACCACTCAGAAGAGACCAAGAAGAAGATCGGATTAAAATCCCGTGGTAGACAACATTCGAAAGAGACCAAGGCACAGATCGCTGCAACACTGAAAGGTAGGGCATTCAATACCGGACAACACTTATCTGAAGAGGTCAGGGCCAAGATCAGTGCATCAAGAAAGGGGAAGGGACTGGGATCACCATCACCAATGGAAGGCCAGCACCACAGCGAAGATGTGAAGGCTAGGATCAGTGCATCACTCAAAGGTAGATCAATGAACAAGGGGAAGGTACCTTGGATCAAAGGGCGACACCACAGTGAGGAAACGAAAGCCAAACTGAGTGCGGCAGCAACCGGGAAATATGATGGGGAGAACAATCCATTCTTTGGTAGACACCACGCCCCAGAGACGATTGCACGGATCAGTGCGGCAAAAAAGGGAATGCCCAGTCCATTCAAAGGTAAGACTTCCCCTAATAAAGGACAATCATTATCCGATGAGATAAAATCGAAGATGTCAAATGGGCAGAAGGAAGTATGGCAGAGGCCGGGGTATCGGGAAGGGCGATGTGGGGTGAACCATCCCAACTTCCAGAACTGGAAATCAAAGGAACCATACTGTCCAAGATGGACCAAAGATCTGAAGGAAAGGATCCGTGCCTTCTGGAATTATAAGTGTGGGATGTGCTGCAAGACCCAAGCCGAGAATGGAGAGTTGCTATCCACTCACCACGTTCACTACCGGAAGGATGCGTGTTGCAATGAAGAAATGGAGTGGATGTTCATACCACTCTGTCGCAAATGCCACGCCAAGACAGGCCACGTTCAGAACAAGGAACGCTGGATAAAGATATTCACAGAAATCATCCTCAAGATGTTCAATGGCCGATCATATTTCAAGGTGGGTGAACCGATACCACCAAGACCGACCCACGCAGATATAGGTTGACATTGACGTCAATAATAAAGAGATGTTAAGCACTAGGGATAGTTTTATTATATTGTGCAACTCAAAGTCCTCTTTGTTGATAGGAGGACTACTAAAACCGTGGCGGTATCTGCAACAGCCGTGATCGGGATCCTGGTTGGATTTCTGGTTGTGGGGGTGATCGGAGTCTACGTCGGCGACGAGATTCTGAAGGCGGCAAACCTCAGCTCCACTGACCCGCTCTACACTGCACAGCAAACAGTCGTGGAGACCTTCAACCTTGGGGTCACTCTCTGCAAATCGATTAACATCACCCACATATTAATCACAATGTTAATCACGCTTACAAGTCTTGGGATCCTATCCCTTGGGTGGGGTTATCGAGCAGAAAATTGTGATCATCGTCTCCATCGCGGCCATCGTGTTCGTCCTGCTCCAGCAGATCGGACTGATTCCCAGGATCGGCGGCATCCAGTACTGGGGTAATGAGTAAGGGCTTTATGATTGGGCCCTAGGGATGGGTAGGGGGGAGAGATTCTCCCTACAACCATTCTACCTCAGTCGGAGCAGCCACAGTATCTATGGCGGCTGATGACTCAATCACAAAACTATTTTTAAATGAATGCATAAGGTGAGCAAATGATCCCCCCCCGCGCCCCGCTTCCAAGGTTCGGTGGCGGTTCGATGTTCAGGGATCCTGAACCGCAGAACCCACCGGAATATTCTGAACGTGAAAAGAGTATTGATATCTCTGATGACTTTCCGGATGGTGATGAGGTAGATACTGATCAGCTAGCCCAGTCTAATCCCGACCAATTTAATCCGAATAACCTCCCGGTACCGATAGGGATTGAGGGGAGTCCCCATGAGTGGGATGGGCTTGAAGAGGAAGGGGTCAAGCGATTATCATCTGGGGAAGATACCCTTTTTGATGCCTCGGTCACTCGCGGCCCCGGCTTTGAGCAGGAAGCCTATAAAATCCTTCATGAGACTGCCCGAGACGAGTCGCTTCCAGAGACGGTATTTTTTATCCTGAACTCACATTTATCCAAACGAGCCAAGCTCCGCAAGATCGCCGGTGCGGCGGCATTTCTCTCAAAGAACCCGGTGTACTCGTATCTCACTAACCCACTGGACTTTATGCAGGCCCAGGACGATTACTGGATGTTCCATCTGGTTCATAGGATAGGGTTAACCTCTTTTGATCGAAACGTCGACTTCATGACCGCAGATGCAATCATCGAAGGGAACTTCAATCTACGGTTGAGAAGGAGCCGTGATGCCCTGAACCTGAAGAGCCTGACAACAAGTACAACGAGAGCAGAAAATGTTGATATGTCCCCCCGTCAGCAAGAGGAGCGGACACTGCGGTCGAAGATTCCGCTTATAGGATCACTTCTAGGAGGATAAGTATGGTAGGTGAAATCCCACTCATTAACCTTCCAGACTGGCTTCAGATTGCGTTCATCATGGCAACCTTCGTCCTGTTATTTGCCGTGCTGGCACAGTACTTTGGGATCAGGAGACACCCCATCTGTGGTCCGGTGATGGAGGCGGAAAGCTCGAATAAACGGTTGGCATTCATCCATTTTCCTTCGGGCCAGGTGGAACTGGGGGTTCCAAAGAAGGTTCCTGATATGGGCAACATCGCTCCAATCTGGGATATCAACGGATCTACAAGGTTCAAAGATATCACGGGGGAAAAGTGGGAGCGACTTGGAAACATCGCAATTCTGCATTACACTGCCCGCAACCCCGTGCCGTTGGGATCCCGTCAGGCCGTTGCCCTTGACCAGTTGAATGATATCTTGGCGTATCATGGTTTCTCGACGGTCGGGATCAAGAAAGAAATATTCTATATGATTGCCGAGGCGGCGAAAGGACCCACTGCCGAGGCCGAGGCGTGGAGGAAGTTGGGGATTCAGAGTCGGGAAACCCAGACGAAGATCCGGAACATCCTGGAATTCCTGAAGAAGAACCCGGAGATCCGGTTCCAGCTGTTCAAAGAAGGGGCATTCGTCTACCAGACAGCGGTGTCGGTGGTCGACCAGATCACCTCAGATACTATCGTGGAGACATCTGGTCTGATCTCATTCGTTGAGGATCGGATGCGGAGAAAACTCGCCGACCGGATGGGCGACATGATGAAGTGGTTCATAATTATGATCCCGATCATGGTTGTTGCGGCGATCAGCGGCGTGATCTTCCTCGTCGGCACGGGGGCAGTGAAACTATGAGCATCAGACTGCATATGCAGATCGGATGGTGAGGCGAATGGCGTGCATAAAACCGGACGGAATTGCGGAAAAATCTGAAGAAGAGTCGTCGGATGATGTTGTGGATGCCGCAGAGGTGGCGGTCATCGGCGGGGGACAGGAACTCACCAATGAGATAGTGGATGCCGGGATAAATCTCCCGGAATCACTCAAATCTCAAGAGGCGACATATATCCTCAAACTGGAATGCCCAGTATGCAAATCGCTGATGGAAAAGCCCGTCGATGCATTTGTTGAACTGGTCAGGGAACACGGCCCGATCCGATGTTATACCTGTCCAGGGTTCCCTGAGATGATGGTTACCAACTACAACGCGGAAGCCATCAAAGTGGCCGGGTTTAGATATGAGCAACAGCGACAGGGCATCCCGGACTCCACGATGAATATAATGGTGGAATCGGCGGGAAAGGTGTTCAAGCGGATAAAGGGCAGGCGGGGCAATCGGGCCGAGATGGAGCGGTTGCGGGCGGAGGGAATTCTTGGGAAGAAGGAGTTCTGAAGATGCCACCCAAGTTCCAAGTCAGGGATGAGGATATTGCCTACTTTCTCAGCCGGATTGTTATCCCGGGCATCATACTCCTTGCGCTCCTTGGGGTGGTATTTGGTCTGGGGATCCTCAACCAGTTCAAGTTCTTTTAGGTGACTGTATGGCAGATGACTTCGGGACACCAGAGGGGCTGGCAGAGCTCCAACTCCAGAGGACAAAGGCCGATATTAAGAATGTCCTGCCGCTGGATCTTTATATCGTAATGACCCAGGCTGGTCTACTGGCAGCAGAACTCGAGAGTGGCCAGAATGTTCCGGATCGCAGGGTGAAATCCTTTTATGCAGAGTTTTATACAGTGTTCAATTTCCTGCATTCGAAGGTATCTACAGATCTCCAAGCGGTGATCCGGCTGTGGTTCGGCACGGTAAATCCTGCCGGGGATAGGCGGGAAGTGCTGGCCTGTGGTGTGGCTCTGTTCCACCTGTTCTATGACGAGCTCACTGACCTTGGGATCGGGCAGATGTTCGAGCAACCCATCGAGCCGCCTATCGAGTGGGATCTTGAGCAGGATCTGATGGAAGGCATCAACGAGATAGAGCGGCAATTCTATCTGGGCAAGCGGACGGGTGAGTTTGCCGGGGGAACTCCAACTGCATGATTGCAGATTATACTACTGAACTCTCTATCGAGACGGTAATTCTCCAGCAGGAACTAAAAATCGGGGATATAGCGGCGCGGATCTATCTCACCCCCCGGTCGGAGTGGCAGACTAATATCAACAATTATTTCTCGACGGTTAATGCTTTAGAATCAATGGCGTGGGCTGAGCTGGTGGATACCGCATATCCGTTGATGAAGAAACAGCTTGAGGTGAATGCCAACCGGCTTCTCGTCCAGTACCATAAAGATCGCACTGATAACCCCGCCTCTTATGCGAGGAAAGGCCGGAACTATGAAATGAGCCTGTTCCAGCGGTTTATTGAACTGAAATGGGCATTTATCCAGGTAGCACTCCAGAGGAAAGGACTCCTCCGGAAGAAGCGGCAACAGGCGGTTGATACTCCTTATGGGATGCCAAGCCGTGAAGCTATAGATGAAACCGGGATCTTAAAACAGGTGGAAGATGACCTCAGAAGCCGTGTCGGCGATAATCCCACAGGGATTTAACCAGGACGCCCAGTCGGTCAGTGTGGTGCGGTGCGAGACCTGTAGCCACTTCTGCCCGATTGAGGACGACTTCTGCCTATTCTGTGGGAAGCCGCTACGTGGTCCGTGGCTTCTGGTAGAGATTGGACCCACAGGATCCCGTATTATCGATGCGGAGCCGGGCTTCGCGGCTGAATGTTCTGAACCGGGCCATGGCGTGGCCGGGGAGGATGGACGGATTACCGCGATGGATGTCCTCCAGGCGGGGCCGGTAATGCTCCTCGATCAGAACCGGAACTGGCAATGCTTGGTATGCGGGCCGCCGGGGACGGGAAAGACCTATACTGGGATCCGGATCGCAGAGATGTTGGATCCCAAATTCGCGGCAGATAAGATCGCGTTTACCACTCTTGACCTGATAGATCTCTTGGAAGTCTGCGGAAAGCGCGAGTTTATCATCTATGACGAGGCCGAAGAGTTCAGTGCGCGGCGGTCGCAGGGAACGGCAAACGTCGAACTTTCCAAGATCATTTCTATGATGCGGTTTACGCAGATCAACGTCATATACTGTCTGCCCCATATGGATATGATCGATATCAATGCCCGGCGGCTGTGCATGAATTACCTCTACACGATCCCGTTCAACCGGAAGAAGTGTCCCGGGTGGATGACCAATAAAAGCGGAGTGTTCTGGTATAATGTGGAGTCGACGCGGATCCCAGTTCACGGCAAAGATATTGATATACGGTATACTTATCCATGGGTGAGGGACGAGCAGGTATGGAAGGTCTGGTTCGGGCTGGCCGAGGACGAAACGCTGGAGCGGTACGAGCGGATGAAAACAACCCGCTGGAAGTCAACCCTGAAAGAAGCTAGGGACTCAATTCTCCGGAAAGTAGCGGAACTGCGGGGCGAGTCAAAGAGGCCGGTCTTGGCATCTAAATCCCCACTCGCCGAGAAGGCACGGGCCGATATTCTTGCCATGAAAGAGCGGCACCGCGAGACCATCCGTAGGGTGACTGATGTTAATCTGGGTGAGCTTTTCGGTAACAGGTGAACAATATGTCGACAATAGAATGGGATACTTTATTATATGATAATAATATTATAATCGTTCATACAGGGGCCTGGGTGGATCAATGAGTATATACGATGATATCTTGAGGGGCGTCACTGGGGTAGTAACCACTCCGTTGAGTGTGGCATATGGGGCAGGGCAGTATGTGGGGCAACAGATACGGAGTACTGTCCCGGGCATATACAGTGGCGCACCGGCCGCAGTTCACGCAATCAGCCAGATGGTTCAGGCACCGTTATTGGCGGCATACCAGGCGGGGGGAGATCGGAAGAGCGTCGTGTAGGGAAAGAGTGTAG
>OFOA01000025.1_pt1 | contig 6665 bp, 3 predicted proteins | sample 1542231 | NCBI WGS metagenome assembly OFOA01 (sample SAMN04958514, study PRJEB24370) | sediment metagenome | isolation source: lake sediment | place: USA: Lake Hill lake, St. Paul Island, Alaska | collected 2013
GACTGGAGTTCAGACGTGTGCTCTTCCGATCTTTGTCATATGATACTCTCGATGAGGTTTATTTCCCTATCTTTCACGTATCATCCCTGACGGGATCCTCTGCCCCATACGGGCAATATGCAGTAAAGGTCACTGATGCCAATGGTCCGATTGTAATATCTGTTGAGGGCGACCCATTCTGGTATATTTCCGGGGGCGCATCCATCCAGTGGGACTCAGATCTGTATAGTCCAAGCGAGACCGCGATTATCACCACGAATGTGGCAGATGCGTATTGGGATCTTGGAACCTATACCTATACTGGGTATATCCAGGATCTCTACGGAGATATCAAAACCACATGGCCGATTTACTCAAAATCAGCTACGCATAATGTACCATTAACAGGTTATGCCGCCGGGGATTATTATGCCATAATCAGTTTCACAAAGATCTCCGACCCAGCGGTAACTGGGATTATGGCCTATGATCTCGCCACCGTGGGCAACTTCGTGGTGCAACAAGGGTACGCGATCAACGCCTACGACGGTAGCATCCTGACTGAACCACATCTCAACATATCTCAGAATGGGGTGTGGCATAACCAGACCCCCCAGACCATTGGCGGCTTTTACAATACCACCCATATGACCGCCGGGGCCAAGATCGATGTGATTGCATGGCTGACGGGATATATCCATCAGGACTTCAACTGGACTCCAATGGAATCCGGAACCTATACTATAAATCTCACGTTCCTCCCGGAAACGCTCCCGTACACGACACCAGCGATTGCCGGGGTTGTCTGGGAGGACTGGTCGCATAATCCAGTTCCCGGGGCCAACGTCACGATCAAGAACGATACTTGGATTGACTATGCAATAGCAAGCCCAACCGGGTACTATGCATTCTCCGATCTTGCCGACGGCGAGACTTATACGGTCTATGCGAATGAGACCGGATGGCAAAGTACCGTTTACACACCCACCGCAACCACAACCCCCTGTTGTAACCAGAACATCGATATGGCTGGGCTATACACTCTCACGGTAACTGCCAGAGATGCATCTACGGCGGCCCCACTTACGGTGGAAGCCTCGGTATCCTGTAGTAATGGTCAAACCAAAACCACGTCTGGTGCGATCACGACATTCTCACTTGCATATGGCGGATATACTGTTTGGGGAACCGCACCGGGGTACTATAATGCCCCGGCAGTGGCTTTCTCTATGCATGAAAATAGGTCAGTAGATCTCCTTTTCACACCAATACCTGGGGCGTTCAATGCCACCAACGCATCCCGCCAGATCTATGTCGCACCTCACGAAGTGCGATTCGTTATCCAGGATATCTATGGCAACCCCATTCCGGATGTGAATGTCACGGCATACGGCTGGGAATCAACACTTCCTGATGTGCTGACGTGGCTTCTTGAACTGTTTGGGATCAACTGTGCCAATACCCCATGTATGGGGGCAAATGCCACGATGTTTGGCCATACTGGATCAGATGGAAGCATCGTGTTCATTATGTTCCAGGCAGTGAAATACAACGTCTCATTCCAGAAGACAGGTTATGCAATCAATCCCATATTTATCTGGCCGAAAGATGATCAGTATCTGATCACGGCCCAGCCCGTGGCCCAGCCGAAATCGCCCGATCTGAACTGGTCACTCTGGCAGGTTCCCGGCGGGGGATCCACAGTAACCGTTGGACTTGACTACAACGACACATCTGGTCATACTACTGGGATAGATTTCTATGTTCGGGACAAAAATAAAGTGACCACGTACCTTGAGCATATTGGCGGCCCCATCGGGTTTGCCCGGCCCAATGTAACAATCACTCTATCCCCAAACCAGGTGTGGTACTGGGGGTTCAATGCCACCTGTACCGACTTTGAAAAGAACGTAACTGCCGACTTGGTGCTCCGGACAGAGACGCGGATCGTAAATCTTCCAATCCCCGATTTCTTCCAGAACTTTATGAGCGTAGGACTCATCATCCTCATTGCGGGGCTGGCAAGTCCGGAGAACCGTCGCCAGATAATGCTATTCGTGGCCTTCTTTGGGGTGTGTCTGACCGGGATCGGGGTGTTTCCCGCGATGAATAATATCATCGGGTGGGCACTTCTTATGATGGCACTCGTCCTGGCGGCAGCATACTATATGAAGAAAGGGGAAATCTTGGAGAGAGTATGAGGGCATGGGATATCACCCGGTTTCTGATGATTCTCGGGGCATCCATCGGGTTCTGTAATGGAATCGGGCTGTTCGAGGAACATTACTACGCAACGCCACAGACACAATATACCAGTTACACGGTGGGGCAACTGACAACTCAGCTCCAGCCGTCAAGTCCCTCTATCAGCGACTATTTCAACCTGATGGTCTCCTGGGCGTTGTCGGGGATCTGGGTACTGATAAATATGCTGGCGGCGGTCATATGCCTGTGGCCGTATATGGTGTTCGTGTTCCATGTTCCAATCCCGCTGGCGACATTAATGCAGGTGCTGATCTACGCTGATTATAGTATGGGGCTTGCACAGTGGAAAGCAGGGAGGCAGTTACCATGGATTCAATGAATATCTTTGGGGGTCTGTAAAGTATGGCGGTTAGATATCTTCTTTACATTCTTGCGTTTGTGCTTATCGTCGGTCATGCAGCGGCGGATACCTATAACCTATCTGCTACAAACGGTACACAGATATCTCCACCGTGGCCAGTCCAGTTTACGGATGTATCCGGTATTGTCGGAGTTTCATACTTCTGGGATTTCGGAGATGGGGCGACCAGCACCGAACAGAATCCAGTTCATTGGTACACAACGGCAGGTGTGTTCAATGTCTCATTTATGGTAAGTGATGGGGCAAATGTGTACTGGGATAATAAAACCGGATTCATATTCTCGAGAAAGAATGGCCTGCCGGTTCCATTTAATGGTCATTCGGACGAGTTTGATATGCCGGAATCCATTCTGTTATACAATGGGACGGTTCCTATATCAGATTTCTGGGATATCTCCCTATACAACGGCCATAGTGTGCTAAGTTATACCGGACTGAGAGAACTGGAATATAATGGGTCGGCGATATTTTATGCGCCATCGTGGTTAAATGGAAACTCAAATGCACACTATAAGTTCCCCATACCATCTACTTATACATGGAATTTCGCAAAGACAACTATAGATTGCCAGATGGGGTATTTCTTAACGCAAACGAATGGATCTACGTCGTTTGGGGGATACGATACTAAATACCCCCCACAACTAACATTTAGAACTGCAAATTACAGCGAATATTCTGCCAACCTCATCTGGACGCGGGGTCAGGAAACTACGTGGGAGTTCTGGATATCAGCTCAGCCGGGTAGTAGGTCACGAATAATATCTGTTGTGAGTATCCCATACGACATCTATTATAATTTAACCATACAAGAAGAGGCAGCGAATTATTATTATGTATACCTCAATACGATTTATACTGCCGGGAACACATTTCAAAATAATGTCAATGCAGAGAATGGCTTTGCCGGATATTGTCTCGACAATTACCAGATATCCGATATGTGTGGTGATGTGGATCCGGGCAATTATAGTTCATTGAAGTTTGATAACTGGTCGTTCAACTACCAGGACGCCCCAGGGGCCGCATTCTCAGTGGATAAACCCAGTTTAATGGACGGAAACCCCGTCCAGTTCACTGACCTATCCGACACTGCTGGGTTCTTGGCGACCGGCTGGTACTGGGAGTTCGGCGATGGGCAGGTGAGCTGGGAGCAGAACCCGACCCACATATATGGTGTGGAGGGGAGTTACCAGGTGAGCTTCCGGGTGGCCACGGTTAAAGGATTCGATTGGGTGATTAATGGATCCACGGTGAATGTCACCAAGTGGGAGTATAATACCGGGCTTGAGTCCTGGCAGGGTGTCGTTATTACAACATCAGATCTGGTATATTTATTCGTTATCTTCGGGATGGTGTGTATTATTCTCATCGTGGTATTGAGGGAGTTCTGGGGCCGGAACAACTCCGGGGGGTCATAATGAATCACAAGTATCTGATTTTAGTTATAGCACTGGCATTGCTTGTGCTACCCGCAGCGGCAGATTATGTCGAACCCGGAAGTCCTTATCGGCGCGACCCGGCCGAGGATACTTTCTCAGGGATACGGAACGGGGTCGGAACTGGGATCTACCGGCATCCGAACCAGACGTTGAACCTGGTTGCCGGGACAACTCCAGATAAATTTGTTGAGATGTCCCGCATTCTTGAGATGGTGGGATCCCCCCACCCCAGCGGCATAATCGAGGCGTATTTCTCAACAACAGTTGACACCTACAGCACTCTGGGGGACTTCGAGATAGGATTAACGGATGGATACGCGGATGGCGTGTGGGGGGGCATCGGAGAAGATGATTATGATAATTATGGAAACACGATGCTCTCTGACACAAATATATCGATTACAACCAATGGCATATACAATGTCGTGTTCCCTCTGAATACCGCAGGATTATCCTGGATTGCGGGTGGCGGCGAGCCACAATTCTATTTGAGGTTCATCTGGGATATTAATGATAACTTTGATGGGGTTTGGGAAAGTTCAGGGAATGCGACCGTGGACATACTTGAACCGGATATTCTTGCTGATTATACTAACTTCACTACGTGGCTGAATGTCTCCTATGATACTGGCGGTGGCCCCACATGGTCTAATATATCCCGATCTGCTAGAACTTGGGGCATCACACCTATTCCCACTCCCACATATACACCAGCCCCCCCGTCCGGGCAGGGAGCCTCTCACAACTATATTATATCTGATATCTGGAGTAATAGTTATGCCACATGTGGTGCTATAGGTGGCCGAAACATTGTCGTGGATTCGAATGGTGTAATCTACGTAGCATTTATAGATTCGGATTATACCTTAACCTATATGGAGTATGGGCTTGCCCGATCATCAAACGGTGGTGAATCATGGGATATTAGACATTTTACCACCTCGCTTGGGGATGGGTGGGCTTCCCCCGATATTGCAATTGACTCAAAGAATATTGTACATCTTGTTTATCAAGTCTGGACTGGTACTAAATCTAACTTCATATACCGAAACTTCACATTGGATGGTGGATTTGGGGATGAGATTAATCTCAATCCAGATATAGACTCACTCGAATGGGCATCGACGATGGATTCAAAGGGTACAATCCATATTGTGTGGGATGAATCATACGGTGCGAATTACAGGATAGGTTATCAAAACTTTACACCCCCCGATAATATCGGGGATGTTGTAACCATCATCGATGATATGATCCCCTGGCTTCCATCGGTGGAAGTTGATTCAGAGGATACTGTCCATATTATCTACGGGATAGATTTACTCCCAGAAGGGAATACTAACTTACAATATGTAAACTTATCATCAACTGGGTGGAGTAATACAATCCGGATGACGGATGGATCAACGAGTACCTGGCCCATAGAATTCATAATAGGATCCGACGGAAAGATCCATATTGTTTATTTGGAATCTACTGGTCTCACTACCTATTATACCAACGCCACTGGCGAATCGGGTTTCAGAATCCTGCCAGCAACGCCACTAGGTAGAACCCAATACATCGGCGCAACAATATCCGCCGATCTGGCAAATACAATCCATCTTATTTATCCAGTAGTTGATGGCAATTGGAATTTTGGATATAAGAATCTAACCGATGCCGGGTTCACAAATCAGATAATACTGAACTCAAATGGGCCAGATGGGCGGTGGATGTGCCCGAGATCGTTATGGAGATACAGTCCGCCGGGAAATATACCTGCGAATAATGCCCGGTTTGTGGGAGTGTTTATTGATACAGGAACTGGTAATATGTCCCTGAGATATGGGGAATTCCCGATCAGTCCATCTCCGTGGACATTCAAGTCCGGCCTTGAGTCTTGGCAGGGGGTTGTCATCACGACAACTGATTTAATATATCTCTTTATCTTAGTCGTGATGGTAATGGTAATTCTTTATATAGCACTGCGTATGTTCATACCGGGCAATTACGGGGGCGAGTTATGAAGGCAAATCACATTCCTGAAATAAAGCGGATGACGAGGATACACCATATTCTGTCCCTGTCAATACTTCTTGCATGTTGCGTATACCCAGCATCTGCCGTATTCTTGAAATACCCTGTTGATCCAGTTTCGCTATCCGGTGAAGGTACTGCTGGTATAGGGGGATGCGCCGGGCATGCATTAATTAAGAATTCTAGTGGTGCGATTTTTGCCACGCATCTGGCGAATACTAACGCACTGTATAAACTTGCCTGGTCAACAGATGGGGGTTTGACCTGGAAAAATGAATCGTTTCTTCCTTCAGCAGGAGGTACCGCAGGTCTCATCATGCAACCAGATATTGCGATAGATTCGGATGATCTGGTTCATGTGGTTTATGGGACAGATATTGGTACTGTAGAGTATAGAAATTACTCATCTGCAGGCGGATTTGGGGATGCTATTGTATTCACTGGCCCATATATCTATTCAGCATCTATTGATTCAAATGATATTCTTCATATGGTCATGATTGATTGGACAACAAATGATTTGTATTATTCAAATGTATCCCCAACTACGGGTGTTGCCCAGATCGGAAGAGCACACGTCTGAACTCCAGTCACGCATA
>OFOA01000026.1_pt1 | contig 6139 bp, 3 predicted proteins | sample 1542231 | NCBI WGS metagenome assembly OFOA01 (sample SAMN04958514, study PRJEB24370) | sediment metagenome | isolation source: lake sediment | place: USA: Lake Hill lake, St. Paul Island, Alaska | collected 2013
ATGCTGCTTTGGATGCTATGAATAACGCAATATCGAGAGATGTTGAAGCTCAAAAAGCAACTATGGAGTCTAAAAAAGAATTAGCGGGAATGTCGCAAGGAAGTTATTCACGGGCGTTACAATATACAAACGACAAAAGGGCCGCTGCGCAATTAGCTCAAACTATGGGTTTGCAAGCCGCAAGAATACAAATGGAGTCGATGGCCGGGGCCTCTAATAATTCAGAAGTAAAGGCGCGGGCCGCAGAGGCGGTAGCTAAGATTGATCAGCAAATTGGTCAGAACAAAATGGGGCTTGCTCAGACTTTTATGTCGTCTCCGGCATTTAACCAGCACCAAGGCGATCTTGGGGTTATTATGTCCCAAGTTCCTCAAAAATTACAAGAAAAGGCTATTGCTGAATACGATAAAGCTACTGGAGATGTTGAAAATTATAAAAACGCTCTCCGGGTATTTGATACCGCTTCAAAAGTTAAAGCTGAAGGCATTATTGCTAATCCAATTCAATACAGCCAAAGAATGGATGCCGCTTTTGCTCAAATGTTGCCAAACATAAAGCAAATATTTGGTAATTTGTCTGAAAGCGACAAAGAGGAAGCAAAATCATTTCTTCCAAAATACATTGATGATAATAAAACGCAAAACATGAAACGAGAAGGATTAGCCAATTTTCTAAAAGCTAAATTTCAACAAAGCGTTGTCTTAGATAGATTTGGGATTAATCCAATAAGCAAAATACAGGGAAGTTCTATAAGCCCTGAAGAGTTGCCAACGGCTAGACCTAATAAATAATTGGAGCGAAAAATGGATCAAGCGATACCTACTACAGAGCCGCTAATGCCAAACGTCGCTCAGCCAGAGCCTCCAAAGGCTCTTATGGAGGTTTATCATCCTATCACAAAGGAGAAATTAACCGTTCCACAAGAGCAAGCGTATCAAGGTTTGATTATGGGGGAATACGATGTTCCCGCGGCTTCTGATTACGATGTTTTAAAAGATACGGGCGAATTAGGCGGTAATTCTTATAAAATTAAAGGTGTTGACCTTGTAAAGGCTTTAAAAGGTGGCTTTACCTTTGACACTCCAGAAGCAAAAGCAATTAGAGCTTATAAACGCGACAATCAAGGCGTTTTAGGCGGCACTAAAGCATTCGCGGCTAGCGCTGCAAATCAAGCTTTAATTGGTATTCCTGAAGTTGCCGCTAAATTGGGTGTTTCTCGTTGGTTGCCTGATTTTGTAAACAAAAACACTTTGACCATGGAAGAATGGGAAGCATTACATGAAATTCAACCGGGCGCATCATTAGCCGGCGGGGTTACAGGTTTTGTAGGTTCTTTACTTGGTGGGCCGGCAAGTGTAGCGGCAAGAGCCGCGTCCGCAACTGGCGGTATTGCAGAGCGCGGGTTATCAAAGATTATTGGTGCAACTGCTGCTGAGCAAGTTGGTTCTCGCACAGCAACGCAGGCGGCTAAAGAAATTGTAGCAAAGTTGGGCGGAGCTGCTGTTGAAGGCGCTACATTCATGGCTCCACAAGCGGCAACTGAGGCTGTATTAGGAGACCCACAAGCTGCGGCGGAGTCTCTCATTACAGGCGGACTGGTGGGAGGAATTTTTGGCGGCACTTCAATGCTTGGTTCAAAGCTTATAAAAGAAGGCCAAAAGCTAATATCTCCTGAGAAAATAGAGACTGTAGGGCAAACTATAAAAGAAACTGGTAAGTCTGCTTTAAATGTTGCCACCGGTATAAACCGCGAATCAATGGAATGTTACATAAAAAATCCTCAAGCTGTAAATTCTGCTATTTCAAGAGAAGAAATAATTGGCAAGATAGATGATATTGTATCAAAAAATACTGATGATTTAGTCAATTTAAAAACTGATTATGATGTTGCTAAAAACAATTTTGACGGGGCATATAAAGAGAAATTAAATGCTTTAAAGAGCAAAGAAGCGCCAAGAGAAGCCGCAACTAAATTAATGGATTCTCTAAATCAATCTAAAGAGATTTTGGGAAATCTAAGTGACGAGGTCGAAAATGTTTTAGAACAAAGTGGCATTACTATGCGTCGTCAGGATGTTCAAAAAGCTTTGACTGATATTCAAAATAGCTTAGGTTCTGATATCTCGGATGTAGCTGCTAAGACAAGAAAAACACTTGAGAATTATAAAAGCAGGTTAAAATCAGGATTTGGTGGTGAATTGACTGGCGGCGAAGTCCGCCAAATTATGCGCTCTGTTAGAAATGATATTACCTCATTTGGTCAGGGTGCTGGTGTATTTAATGATGTTCAAAATAAAGCCATTATGTCGTTTACAGAATCCCTTTCGGGCAAGCTAAAAAACATACCAGAATATAATGCTCTAATGGAACAAATGGCACCTATTAGTAAAACGCTCAAAGAAATGAGTAAGGTCGCTAGTACTGAAGAAAAAGCTTTTAACTTTCTTAATACGGTTATTAAAAACAACGGCAAAGCTAAAATAAAAGATGAGCTTTTGGAAAAATGGCAAAAAATATCCGGCGTTGATTTGGTTGCCGATTTAACCGAAGTTCGAGCTGCCAAAGAATTACTTGAAAAAGCAAAAATTTCAGATATTGCTTCCAATATTGTGCCAAAGGAATATTTAGAAAATGAAACAGCAAAGCAGGCTTTTGAACGTCAAAAAGAAATATTTGATAGGGTTAAAAGGGTCTCCCCTGCCCGTTCGCAGTCTATTGTCAAAAATATGCTTGGTAATAATCCCAACAAACTTGATGCTCAAGCTTTAAAAGAATTAAGCGAATTGACAGGAGAGGATTTTTTAGAGTTACTAAAAAACACAAAATCAAAAGAAGCCTTTGAAAAAGAAACGACTCAAGGTAGCAGAAAAACTCTTGGTTATGCTGCTGCGGGGGCCTCTGTCGGTGGCGGTATTGCCGGGCCAGCAGGCGCATTGGTTGGTGGCGCTATTGGCGCTGCTACCGGCATGGCTTCAGACAAGTTTGGCACAGCATGGGCAAAAAAGGCTCTTGATGTTTTAAGGCTTGCTGATGAGCATGTAACTTTATCCACAGGAAAACTACAGGGTGTAAAGCCTTGGCTTACGGATTTACAAGAATCCGGCAAACTTAAAGCTGCGGCAAGAATGCCTTTAAATCAACTCTTTGGTGTCAAAGATTCTTATAAGAATGACGATGAGGCTATGGAAAACATACGCTCAAAAGCGTCTGAGCTTGTTGCAAATCCTAATTTGCTTCAAGAAAGAATTAATCAATATACAACTCCTTTAATGGACGCAGGGGCAACTAAAGTCGCTGAGCAATTAAATTTGTCAATTCAAAAAAGCGTCAAATATGTTTTAGAAAATGTACCAAAGGAAACGCTCGCGCAAAGTCCATTTGCCCCAAAAATAAAAGTAAAGCCAACAGCATCGCAACTTTATGATTTTAAGAATAAAATGGAGGTGTTAGCCAACCCATGGGCTGTGATGGCTCACGTAAAAAACGGGACACTTAGCCCGGCGCATGTTGATAGCTTGCAAGCGAACTATCCAGCGCTGTATAATTATATGAAAATTCATATTGAACATGCCGCAGCTACTAGTCCAGTTCCATTAAGTTATCAAAAGCGCATTACTTTAGGCACTTTATTTGGTTCAGCTTTAGACTCTAGTTTGCAACCCGGCAAATTGCTTGATTTGCAAAATAGTTTTATAGCTCCGGAAGATGGCTCTAAAGAAAAACAAGCGGAAATAGATATAGCCAGTCAATCGATTTTAAAAACAGACAAGTTTCAACAGGCATAAACTAGGGGCAATAATCCCAAATCTATAATGAGGTAAGTATGTCAGGATCACGTAAGAATGTTATACCGCCATTTAAACTGGCAACATCGCAAGCGCTTTCCGCTTCTTTTAACAGCGATCCTGTAACACTTACTACCGCAACCCACATTGGCTTTAATTGCTCAACTGCATCGGTAACATCAAATGCCGGAATTTTTGGCGTACAGTTTCGTACTTATAAAGACGCAAATAATTTTAGTGATTGGACGACTTTAACTCTTAGCGCTGTCCCGACTCTCGCTAATACCAACTTACAATTTTTAATGGACGTAACGCTTCCACCGGGCCAAGTGCGAATGTTCTTTACTAAAAGCGTAGGAACAACTGACGGCAACGTGACGGTATGGGTGTCTGGTGACCAAATATGAGCAGTTTTAAATATCCGGTTTTAGGTGGCTCTGGTTCGGGCGGGTCAGCATATTGGGCCGATGCCGTTGCAAGTGTTGCGTCTTTGCCAGCGTCCGGGGCTGTTATTGGCGAGGTTCGACTTGTTTTAGCTTCAAATAAATTTTATGAGTGGAACGGTACAAGTTGGGTTTTGACGGGCGGCTCTGTTTATTGGGGAGATGCCGTTGCAAGTGTTGCGTCTTTGCCGGCTTCGGGCGTTGTTAGCGGCGAAGTTAGATTAGCAATTGCAGAAAACGCGCTTTATCGTTGGAGTGGATCGGCTTGGGTCGCAATTGGGGTTCCAATTGTTTTAACTTCGCAGGTGTCTGGAATATTGCCCGTTGCAAATGGCGGCACAAATAGTAGTACGGCATTATCAAACGGGCGTTTAATAAAGAGCTTAGGAGGAGCTCTCGTTGAAGCTGCGGCAATTACAGCAAGTCGAGCATTAGCGAGCGATGCATCTGGCATTCCTGTAGCGGCAACCGTTACTAGTACAGAGCTTGGTTATGTCTCGGGTGTAACCAGCGCAATACAGACTCAAATAAGCGGCAAAGAGCCGACTATTACTACCTTGTCTGTTGCTAAAGGCGGGACTAATAGCGGGACGGCGCTTAACAATAACCGAAATATCATTTCAAGCGGCGGAGCAATTGTTGAAGGCGCTGCTATAACGGCAAGCAGGGCGCTGGCTTCCAATGCTACTGGAATCCCGGTAGCAAGTGCGACAACGGACACAGAATTAGGTTTTGTATCTGGTGTTAGCTCTGCAATTCAAACACAGATAAACGCTAAAGAGCCTACGATTACTACGCTGTCGGTTGCTAAAGGCGGAACCAATAGCGGTACGGCACTGAACAATTCTAGGATTATCGTCTCCAGTGGTAGCGCAATCGTTGAGAATGCTGCGATTACTGCGAGTAGGGCGCTAGCTTCTAATGCTTCCGGTATACCAGAGGCGAGCGCAACGACTGCTGTTGAGCTTGGTTTCTTGTCAGGCGTGACTAGTGCAATCCAGACTCAAATAACTGGCAAAGCATCCGTGCAAACCGTTGTCAGCGTTTCGTCTAACATTACTTTAGCGAATTACGGTATTTATTTAGTTGATACAACTGCCGCAAGGTCTTTACAGCTGCCAAGTCCCGTGGCAGGCGCTTTGATTACAGTCAAAGACAAGACAGGGACATCGACTGCAAACAATATAACTATTGTGAGAGCCGCGTCTGAAAAAATAGAAACGGTTGCAGCAAGTTATCTATTACGAGAAGATTTAGGCTCTTGGAGTTTTGTAACGGACGGGACAGACTGGTATATTTGTTAAGTGATTTTAATTTACATGCCGAAAGGCACATTCTCTAGGAGAGAACATGAGTTATACAAGTAAGAATCCAAGAAATGAAACTGAAATTTTAGTTGATCAAGGCGTTACTGCAATCGCCGCAACCGTAGCCGGTACTAACAGAGTTATTAACAGGAGTGGTAAACTTTGGGTGCAAGATTCGGCTGGTTTAGAATCCCCTCTCGGATCAAACAGTAGCGCGGGCGTCAATTATTTGGCGTCTCAATTTGCCGCTGATTTGCTAGGCACTGTTTCAACTACTGCGGCTGGCGATACTCTTGCATCTAGTACGCGGTCTGATCCAACAAAGTGGGCAACCTCAACCGGCACTGCGCTTATTACGCAATCGACTAACAGCACATTGCGCGGCACTACTAACTACCTAGTCGCATATACAGCAAATGCCCAATACGTAGAAACACCGTTATTTACTCTTGATGGCTCTGATCTTAACAAGCCTTTGCTAGTTCAATTTGACCTTAGCGGCGTTTCTACTGCTGACGATGTTCAGTGTTATGTGGTTCGTTATAATACTAGTAACGTTCTCCAAGAGCGTATAGATCGGAAGAGCACACGTCTGAACTCCAGT
>OFOA01000028.1_pt1 | contig 5680 bp, 7 predicted proteins | sample 1542231 | NCBI WGS metagenome assembly OFOA01 (sample SAMN04958514, study PRJEB24370) | sediment metagenome | isolation source: lake sediment | place: USA: Lake Hill lake, St. Paul Island, Alaska | collected 2013
ACTGGAGTTCAGACGTGTGCTCTTCCGATCGCGTTTGGGTGCCCATTACCTCCCGGACTGCCCGGTTGCGACCGTGTTGTTCCTCCATCCGCTCTTCCTGTTGCCCCTCCAGATCTTCCATATACTCCCTTTCTTCTTGGGTATATGATCGTGACCCCGGGGGCATCCCGGGCTGGCCCATACGGGTACCAATTACCTCCCGGACTGCCCGGTTGCGACCATGTTGTTCCTCCATCCGCTCTTCCGCAATATCCTCCCCTTTCTCCAGATACTCCTTTTCTGATTGAGTGTATGGCCTGGATCCCGGGGGCATTCCGGGCTCACCTGCCGGTTGCCGTCGCGCCTGAAGTGCCGATCTTGGCACTACGACCCAGCGGATCCTTCCGTCAGGACCAGCCATGGGTGCTACAAGGGTTCCATCCGGCATCTGGCGGATCGTACCATTAGCCATAGCAGTCCTGATGGCCATTTCGTAGTTTGCGACCCCCTGGTTCTTGGCCTCGGCCCATTTGGCATACGCAGCACCGGCCGATTTTACCCCCCCAAGAAGTCCTTTTCCTGCGGTGACCAGTCCTTCGGTGATTCCGGTCGGCTTTCTTGGCTTTGCCGCCTGCACCTGAGCTTGCACTTGGGCCGGTTGTGCCCCCGCATCTTCCGGGAAGTCAATATCCTTATACTGTTCGATATTCCCGTTTCTCGGGATCCCATCCTTCCTGCGCCCCTGGGGCTTGCTGAATCGCCCTTTGGCATCCCGACGGTCATCCCTGCGACCTTTGCCGCCCTTTTTATGCGCCATTGTCAGTTACACCTCAGTTCTTCCTTATCACCCGTAGATTATGATCCCAAACATAGTAATCGTGACCTTTGCGCCGGATCTTGATGGAGTTTCCTTCGACGGCAACTATTGTCGCCACTTTTCCTGTCAGTGTCCGTACTTTCATTCCCGGATGCAGACCCATAATGCACCTCTGAAAATATGATTAAAAGTGATTGATGTATTATAGCCAACAACGCGTCCGTTTGCCATAACACACCACACTATGACCCCATCCCGGGGTCTGGTTACCAGACCCGGGGAATCTTTTTACCGTCGAATCCTACTCCCTCTCTCTGTGCCTGCCCAACCATATCGTTGGGGTTGAGTGATCCCCCGCCCATCACTGGGCGTGGCCTGGGTGCTGACTTCGGTCCGCTTTTGTGTCCACCTTTCTTTGACTTTACCATATGAGTTATACCTCCTAGGAGTCCATACTTGGACAGATAGGGATAATAATATTATTATAATATATAACTTTGGGTACTGGGGGAAGAATTATAAGGTTCGCGCACGTTTCCCTGATTATGGAGAAGAAGGCATATATCGCCACATGCACCATTGTTGCGTTTCTGCTATTTGGTACTGGTGGGTTTCTTATAATTGAGGGGACAAACTGGCTTGTCCGGATTATGGGCGTGGTGATTGGTTTCTGCGGGATCTTTATGGTGGTGGGAATGTATGGAACTTTGCGCGGCATTACAAAGGAGAAACTTGCTGGACGAATGAAGATCCGGTGCCAGATTACCGATCTTCAGAAGGGGATGGTTCCGCCACAGGAGTGATCGGTGGATCCCAGATTCCAGGAATTCCCTCTTTCTTTCCCTTATAAATTGCCGATATTAATGCCACCCCAATAAACAGCAACGCAACCGGCTTTAACATGCTATCGAGGATCTGGAGATTCTTGGATGGGGGGGTAACCCAGACAGTATATATCCTCCCGGTGTCGATCTGGATTGGATGGATTGGAATTTTCTGTATTGCATAATATTCCTCTGCGGTCACTTCCCTAGTTTCCGGTTGCTCTGTTACCAGAAGGTACCCAAACGCAAGAGCGTTTGTCAGCAGAACAACGAAGAGTGCCAGGTTTGTTATCTTGAGAATGGTGAGGATCCGGTCTGCCATAGTACTCTCATACGGGACCTAGATATTTGCCCGCGTGCATTGCCCCCTCCATCATCTCCAAGTAATCTGGGTCGGCCGGGATAGACTCCGGGACTACTCGGATCAGCGAGAGCCCCTCCTTCTCAAGATCGATTCCCATCTTCTCAACGGCAACCTCTGCGGCCTTCCGGAGTCCCCGTGCAATATTGGATGAAGTTGGTCTCCATGTGAAGATCGCGTTGTTGTTGCTGTCGAGCAACTCGATCTTTATTCGCACAATCCCGCCCCGTCGTTTCTCTGAGTCCCGATCAATACCAGACAAGTTTCTCCCTCCCAATCCTGTAAAATGCAAGTCCTAGAAATATCAGTAGGAATGCCGTCATAGCTGTGAATACCCAATCTATCCCATAATAATTATATGAGATTGACCGGGCATACACGGCAAATACAAGCCCTAGCAACCCGATAACAATCACCGTCAGATCATCTCGCGTGATCAACACAATGCCACACATCGCCGCACATATGATCAAGAGGAGTAATATGGTTCCCGAATGGGCCATTGTCCGCAATGTTGATCTTCCCAGTAGTATCTGGGTTTCATTATCCCACAGTTCAAGGCGGTGTTCCTCATTCGGTTGAAGATCCTCGGCATAGAAGTATGGCCTTGTGTAGTTCATTATTTGGGGGATCCCATCCAGATACAGATCAACTGGCCGGGCTAACCCCCCCAACGATGATGTGTTGGATAACCATTCCCATTTGATCCACGTATCCCCCATATCGCCACTCATTCTGAGTGTCTGATTGAATATGTCGGTTATGTCGATATACGCGGACTTATTCATCCAGTACTCCAGACTGTTTGTGACGTTTTGTATCCTGAGCCGAACCGTATAGACACCGAAGTTGGTGTACATATTGATTGGGTTCTGCACATTATCCAGATTACCATCACCGAATTCCCAGTACCAATAATCAATAAAGTAGGTTGAATCTGGTGTGGCGATGAACTGGACATAGAGTGGCACCGATGTTGATGAGGTTACATTCGCCGTGAAGTCCACGGAAAATGTGGCCACAGTAATGTAGTTATTCTTCGTCTTGGTGTTACTTCCTGAAGCATTGGTTACTGAGTGGGCGACAGAGTATATCCCTGGCGCGGCATAAATATGTGACCCGTCCTTGGTATAGGCGTCAATTATGCCATCATTCGTGTAGTCCCACGTCCATCCCGTTGCCCCAAACGCATCTGAAGTGTCGGTGAAACTGACAGATAATGGGGCTGACCCGTCAGTTGGCACCCCATTGAAGTCTGCGATGGGGGGTGATGGGCCGGGGGCGGAAGTTACATTGATGTAATCAATCTTAGTCTCGTCATCAGATCCTGACGAGTTTGTTACTCCATGCCGTACCGTGTATAATCCTGCCGAAATATAGGTATGGCTGGCATTCTGACTCGTTGAATCGACGATCCCATCATTGGTAAAATCCCACGTCCAGTTAATAGGGGACGCGGCATCAGACAGATCAACGAATATCACATTGAGTGGTGCAGTGCCGGTGAGGGGCGTTCCGTTGAAGTTCGCTGTGGGCGGTGATGGGGCCGGTGGCGCAGGTGAGGTCACGTTGATATAATTTGTCTTTATTTCAATATCTTGGCCATCTATACCTTTCACAGTAAGAGTCACGGTATGTAACCCGATGACGTCGTATATATGGGTCGGGTTTCTTAAAAACGAGGTATTCCCTTCCCCAAAATCCCATGACCAATTATAGAGACCCGCCCCTATCGAATAATCCACGAATGATACGGATAGTGGGGAGTTGCCGGTTGTTGGTACCCCAATGAAATCGGCTATAATTGGTTGTGATGGTATAAATCTGAATAATCGTCCACCATTGGCAGTACCACCATATATGGTACTTCCATTCCCGTTGTCATACAAAGTCAAACTACGAACTGTTACTTGCCCGCTCAATTGTGCCGCCACTTGTTGCCAGCCACCCAGTGAACGGTTATACTTGAAAAGCAACCCATTCGGATTGGTTGAACCGAATATGGCATTCCCCGAACCATCATTATATGGGATAAGTGATAGGATGTAGGTTTGCGAGTTCAATTGCGCTGCAACCTGCTGCCACCCACCCAGTGATAGGTTATATTTGAATAATCGCCCAGTGATAGCTGTTCCGGCAAATATCGCATCCCCGGTGCCGTCATTATACACAATGGGATTAAAAACCCACGTCTGTGAATTTAATTGACCGGCCACTATCTTCCATCCGCCTAGCGAGAGATTATATTTATTTAATTGCCCATAAAGGGCACCCGTCCCGGCAAATATCGCATTCCCAGTGCCATCATTATAACTCGTCATTCCTGTGACGTATGTTTGATACCACGCATAGTTATTGGCTACCTGAGTCCAGTTATTTAAAGACATATTATATTTTTGGAGTATTGCAGATGGGTTTGAGCCGCCGAATATTGCATCACCGGTACCATCATTAAATGTAAAAAGGCTATAGACATCAAAGAACTGTGAATTGTTCTGTGTGGCGACTTGGCTCCAGCTTCCGGCATGTACTGTTCCCGCCAGCAGTATCAACGCAATAATGGGGGTGAGATATCGGGTATGCATTTACTTGACCGCCTTCCCCGGTATGGCTTCTGTTGATGAGATCAACTCACCGCTCGGCAGATCCGCCCATGCGGGCATTTTGCCAGATTTGATGAGATCTATTATTTCGTTGGATTTTACACGTTCCATCCAAACCATTTTCTTCTCAAAATCGGCTTTAACAAGGATAACCTCATCGGATGCGGTAGAATCTACCCGCAGGTAATATCTCCAAGGTTTATCGGCAGATAATTGGTACCCATAATATAATTCTAACGCGGGTTCTCCTTTCTCAGTTGATTGCATGATATTTGTGAAGTCTGGCGATATAGATATTACTGAATTCTGATATATCTGTAATGTTTTGTCCTCGATTGCTTGATTACATATTTGAACTCCCACCTTACACCCCATACCATCAGGGCAGGGATAGCATATTTGTTTCCCAACTCCGATAATGGCTGATATTGAATCTGAGGATTGGAGGGTTCGTTCATCCATTGGTTCCTTACTTATCTTGCCCGCCGAATCAATGGGTTTAATTATAATTGTTGCGGCGGCATCCTCAATCGTAATCGTGCTCGCGGATATACCGGCAATAATGGTGCAACAGACCACTATTGCAGTTATAGCGAGGTATTGCCATTTTCTTGGTTCCATAGATATCACCACCAATTCAATGATTCCCGTATCTGCTCATATAATGCCCACCCCACAAATATAGCGATGAGCACCACGATTCCTGTGAAAACCCAGTCTATCCCGTAATAGTTATATGAGATTGACCGCCCGAACACCGCCATTACCATCCCGAGTAATCCCGCGAGGATCTTGGTTTTACCATCCTGGATGAACACAACGGCAACCCCTATCAGTAGGCTGATCACCAATAGGAGTAGAACCGCCTCGACCTGCGGCGATGTCCGTATCGTGGATCGGGCCACCAGCTCGCCAGTTGAGTTGGGGGATGCGTTTATCAGTTCCAGCCGGTGTTCGGAATTGGCTTTTGCCCCGGTGAGGTAGTAATAATTGAGGTTCGTTGTGGTTATATACCGACCATCTAGATTTATTGATACCGTCCTGTTTTCGTCCCATGAAGATCGGAAGAGCGTCGTGTAGGGAAAGAGTGTAGATC
>OFOA01000031.1_pt1 | contig 4899 bp, 5 predicted proteins | sample 1542231 | NCBI WGS metagenome assembly OFOA01 (sample SAMN04958514, study PRJEB24370) | sediment metagenome | isolation source: lake sediment | place: USA: Lake Hill lake, St. Paul Island, Alaska | collected 2013
CAGACGTGTGCTCTTCCGATCTCTATAACCCCGGTGCCGCCGCAGTCAGGGCAGGGTTCCTGGATGAAGGGCAAGATAGTCTCGACCTATCCCCTGCCGCCACAGCGGGAGCAGGTTAATTTCTCAGACATGGGGGGTCTCCACGCTCTCAGGAACAATCTTGAGTCCGTTGAAATCGTGGACACAGGCCAGCTTCAACCAAGGGAGGAAACGGTCTGGATGTGAGGCAAACCATTTGTACTCGGATTCCAGGAGGATGAAAGGAATCGATACCCCAGACCCGCTGCCTTTCCCCTGTTCATACTCATAGTTGGCATGGAAGGGCTCATCGGCAATGAACGAGACACAGCCGTCGTGATGTCTGTAACCATCGACTACGGTTCCAGAGATCCAACCTAATCTGAGGCAACAGTGTTCGGCGAACATTTTCTTGGCGGCATAGTTCATCACCCTATCACCTATGTTGAAGTGATCGCATTCGCGATTGTGCGGCAAGGGAGGGCAATCGTCTACGGTCAACTCTTTGAGGATTTGGATCTCGGATTCTGTCCTTGCGATTGCCTTGCGTTCGGATACAATCTGACATTCCTTACTTCTGATGAAGTCCTCAATATCTTTCTGGCCGAGGTTCTTGATGAAGCATTTGGTGCCCCATTTCACATCGCAGTTGGGATGGTAGCTAGAGAGGAGATTGCAGCAGCCATCCAGACAGCAATCATATTTCCAGGTTCCAGTGGATGTATACACGCACCATCCGCAGGTCTCGAAAGTCGTTGAACCGTGTTTACGGGAACGGGTCTCGTCATCCCATAGGGGTTCGCCCATAGTCTCCGACATCGCTTTTGAGAGATCCCGTACCGCATCTGATGTGTTTTTGACAGTCTGATTGAACTCATCCCATGCTTCTTCCATTTCATCTCACCTCATCAGATTTGATAGACAGCATTCTGGGCCTATTCGGTAGATACGTTAACCTTACATACTGAACTTGGTTCTTGTGGGGGCGGTGAACCTGTACCCGAGCATGTTACGATAGGCTGCTCCCGGAAAATGTAGGGGCATTGATAAGAACAATGGGGAGATGGATAGGTAATGATCTGCTGTGGCGGTCGCTGCTCCACCTTTGCCACACGCTGTTCGAGGTCCACAAAGTCCCGCGCTGCGTCTTCTATTCTCTGATAAAGAGTGTTGATATCTTCCGACAGATCCTCCACCTCGCGGTCAAGGTCGCCCTCTATGCCCTCTACGTTGTCCTCCAGGTCCTCAACACGCGAGATCAACTCCTTGCGACCATCGACCTCCTCGTCGTCGTCGTCATCATCATCCTCGGGGAAGTTGTAGTCCTCTGGTTCGCCGCCATCGTAATCGTTCAGATATGTTCTGTCAGTGTGACGCACCCTACCATGATCGTGCGCGTAGTCGGTGTGGTCGTCCAGAAAAACGGTGAGTGTATGGTTCCCCTTCAAACTTCCGTCACGATATTCAACACCTGTGAGACAACCCTGAGACAACGCCTGAATAATGCTTTTCCACATGTCGCGTTCCTTCATCAAGGCCGCGATTTGATCCTGAGAGTTCATGCTTGCACCTCCGTTTTCGATTTGGGCGAATCCTTGACCTCATCTGCGTTTACGCATTCAGGACACAGCGTTTGTCTCGGGTAGGAAGTCCCCGAGCTGGCTTTGTTACCTCTAATAGAGATTCTATCTCCACAAGGTAACGCTGTCAAGTATCCCAATGCGACCTGCCTTGCGATCCTCACCGGAGGCCATTCCAATACGATCCCCACGGTTTTGAGGGTTTGGGTAACGTCCACACCCGCAGCTTCAGGAGTGGGGTCGATCCCGTAGTCAGGGTGAAGATGTTTGAAGGCTAGGATCTCTGATTTCAACACCTTCCTGGCGCGGGGTTGCCAATAGAGACAGCATCGTAATTGTCGGTCAGACCACAGGGGATGAAGACTTCGCATGTGTTCAACGTGACCCCAGAAGTCAAATTCCGTGACTATGGCGTAGATGGAACCTTGATGATTCCATAGGGGTCGAGGGGGACAGCCCCGTTTCTTGCCGTAATTGGGACACCCTCGGGGATGGTTGGGATAGGGACGTTGACAGAGAGAGGGGATCAGGGGACTAATGATGGGAGTGACTTCGAGGATCATGGTGAAAGCCTCTTTTGGATGATCTCGAAGTTGTGCCGATCTTTCTCCATGAGGATGAAATCAAAGCCTTCCTGTTGACAGGCCAATCCTGTTGTACCGGATCCGCCGAAGGGGTCGAGGACAGTTCCAGCAGGAGGAGTGATTAGGCGGACGAGATATCTCATCAAGGTCAAAGGCTTGACTGTGAAATGATCGTTGCCCTCACCACGTTCTGATTTTGAAGCTTTGGCGACATAAAAGAATCTAGAGGCTCCACCAATATCGCCATAGCCAGGATCGTCGTTCGTGACCAGTTTCTCGGAGGTCTTGCCAGAGCCAACGTTCCCTCCGCCGCTCCGTTTGATAGTGCGACCTCCTGTGCTCTCGGATATGCCACTTTGAAGATCAAGAAGTTGCGCTGTGGGTTCGTCGAAAAGAAGATTTGCAGGCCAACGACCCTGATGAAGGTTCGATCCAGCCTCGATTGCGGGGATGCCCTTGCCACCACCATATTTGCGACCCTCGACATTGGCTCCGCCACCGTGAGCAGTTATGGTCTCGTTACCGATTCGACATCCATCAATATTGATCGCGCCTGTATCCCATTTGAGGACGTTCTCGGCTATGGTCTTCTCCGAGAGAGGCTTGCGAGCTAGGATCCAGAATTCGCAAGCGGGTTTGAGACAAGTACCCCATCCTTTCCACTTCTTCCCTTCTGGAGTAGCAGGGATATCATATTTCACGAGAGTCTGAGTACCAAGGTTGGTCTCAGGAGAATTAGCGATGCCACCTGTCCTCCTGCCTCCCGTCCATAATCTCGCACCCTCGGTTCGAGTTGCGTCAAGGTGATGGTCGATAGCCTTACTCACGTCCTCACCCTTGGGCCATCCGCTGCCAAAGATGTGCGTGACGACATCTCTGACCTCGAACCCTGCATCCTCTATGGCCGTCGCCGTCCAGTGAGAGGTTCGGGGTAGTGCCCAGACTAAGGCGTGACCACCGGATTTGAGGATTCTAAGGCATTCCTTCATTATGGAGGTCATCCACTCGATCCATTGATCGCGCCCGCCTCTGTCGGAGTCCCAGGTCACGGACATGAAGCCTATGCCTGCGGGAGGATCCGTTACAATCGAATCGATTGAATCCGAGGGGAGGGTGGGGAGGAGTTGGAGACAATCGCCAAGCAAGAGTTGGGGCATGAAATCACCTCGTCAATCGTTGTCAATCATCGGGGGGCAATGGGATTCTATACTCACAGGGACGAATGTGTTAAGTGAATAAGACCGGGTTTCGCAATCTATTGGCGGTGATCTCGCAGTAACGCTCCTCGATCTCGATGCCCACAAAACTACATCCCGCTAATTTTGCGGCCACCGCGGTGGTACCCGTACCCATAAAGGGATCCAAAACGGATCGGGGGTGAAGTCTGTCTATGAAGGGTTGGACTACGGCCATAGGTTTTTGACACGGATGCGCGGCCTTCTTGCTTCCGGGTACCAGAATCCTCTCGCTGGGGAAACATCCCGCCTGGGGCATGGGGACATCCACGATCATACTTTGGAACTTGCCCATGTCCTCGCACGAGGCTCCGGGGGAGCGGCTCCAGATGATGAACTCACAATCCAATCTCGGTACTGGGCGTGTCATCCTCGGAGCGTTGGACTTGTGCCAGATGAATACAGTCGTAGGTTCCAATCGCGAACACAAACCTCCGAGCATTCTGTAGTTGGCGAACACTACCCAATGCTGGGTCTGGGGGCAGAGCTCGATCCAATCGAGGGAGTAACCCCATGGAAGTCCTACGCTGTTAGTGTCCTCTATGACTTCTGCCACCCCCGCTCCTCGTATGGGTACCTTGGAGTCGGAGGTCAGATATGGAGGGTCTGTGAGGATGAGGTCAACATCAGAGAGGGTCGGTAATATCTCCCGGCAGTCCCCGTGGTAGATGGTGATGTCGATGATGCCTTGGGATTGGAAATAGGGCTTCATGGGGGAATCACCTCTTGGGAATAGTGGCTTACGCTTGATGAATGAGGCATCTGGAGATAGTGAAATGCGTCTACCAGGGACGCTGATTTTGGAAGTGCCTACGGGAGTGATTGAGGGAGTGTGAAGGCGGGTTATGCTTTAGGTTTCATGCGTTTGAGGGTGGCAATGAGCCCTTCCCTCATGCGGTTGGCTGATTTTCTCGCTACCCAGGCCCCGTAAGTTTGGGGTCTCATTCTCAGGATGTTGTCGCGTTCGTAAGCTCGGGGGTAAAAGTGTGCCATGTATGCTCTCCGGGTCTTGATGGGACCACCTCTGGATACAGGAATCAATGGCATCTTGGGGGATCACCCCTTTCTGACAGGTAGAATCGTCGAATCCAAGTAAAGGTCAGGAAAGGTCAAAGTGGGAGATAGTGTGATTGGGGAGAAAGAAGCCCTGCTAGGGGGCAACATTTGGGGGGATCATAGTTGATAAGGGGGTCTATCGGCTCGGGCGGGCGGGCTCCCCCCAGGGGGGGGCGGAAATCCGCCCTGAGCAGGGGAAGGTGGCGAAAGGTGAGCACAGGCAGGCTAACCTTCGCGAAATGCGTCTTTTGCGAACTAACCCAACCCTAATCGCCCCTGCGTCCTGCTACAAGCACGAAAACCGTCCTAACCCGGCCTGCGGGTCCCTGTAAAGGTGATCACCTTGACAGACCTGTAAAGGCCAAGACCTTGACAGGTCTTTAGAAGGGGCGAATGAGAGATCGGAAGAGCACACGTCTGAACTCC
>OFOA01000032.1_pt1 | contig 4873 bp, 9 predicted proteins | sample 1542231 | NCBI WGS metagenome assembly OFOA01 (sample SAMN04958514, study PRJEB24370) | sediment metagenome | isolation source: lake sediment | place: USA: Lake Hill lake, St. Paul Island, Alaska | collected 2013
CCGGGGTTGTAGCCGATGATGAATCCGTCAAACCCACGAAGACTGACCGCATCCTTTTGCTTGACCTTCTCCGCGAAACCCTTCCATGCCTCTTGCCTTGCATGGACTGCACCCCCAGCAGGTGTTACGAGAACATCTGTCTCGAACGGAGACTTTACGACCGCATACAGGCGGTTCTGAAGGAGGTCCCTGGGGATGCGTGATGAGGAGAAATCGCTATGAAAGTAGCAATAGCTTTCTCGGTGCTTATTGTCGGATCCAGCGTTGTAGGTTTGAGTATAGGTCAACTCATTCGTTTTCTCAGAGGGGAACCTATCACTCCAATGGTCTTAGTCTATATTTTCTTCATAGGGATGGGTTCTTTGTGGTTGATTCTGGGATTCAAGATGCTGCCTAGTCCAAAGGAGGTCGCGAAGCAAGATGTTTGATCTACCTGATGACCTGAAACGCTATGGCACCTGCAACGAGATGTCGTTGGCGACTCTCGACCGTATCCGCGAACTTGAAGCGCAGCTCGCCTCGAAGGAGGAGGACGCGAGGGTGGGAAGGCTGCTGCGGACTCTCGTTGATGAGGCACGCAAGAGAACCGAGAGCTGTGGGGTATCTTGGGGTCACGTCGGCCTAGCGGAACTGGAGGAGATAATCGCCGAGGCCAAGGTGGGTGGGAAGTCGTGAACATCTACGCTACCCCAGGCAGCAGGATCATCTTCGCCTACCCAGAGAACGGTCGCGAGTCCGACCAGGAACTCGCCAAGAAGCATCTCAAGCCGGGTGAACTCTACACTATCGAGCGGACGGATGTTGGGGACTGGCACACCGATGTCTGTCTGACCGAGATCCCCGGCGTCTGGTTCAACTTGGTGCATTTCGAGGACTTTGTTCTCCGCGCCGAGGTCCTCTGGTTCGCGGGGGAAATGGAGCGGCAGCTTCGGGCGCACGACGAAGCCAAGGGCAGACGTGGCTGGGTAGACCTAAGCATCGGCGACCTCTGCAACCTTTTCGACAATGAGAGGGTTGAACTAGACATGGCCCTCGACTCTAAATCCTGTGAGGAGGTCATTCACGAGGCGGCGGATCTTGGTAATGTGACCATGATGATTGCCGACGATGCCCGGCGACTCATCGCCCGGGCCAAGGAGGGCAGGCCGCGTGCCTGACCTACCCCGCCGCATCACCAATCCGGTGTTTGAGCACAAGAGCATCTGGTACATCGAGCGCCCTATATCATCGATTGCCAGAGCTGATCGCAAAGTACGGGCACAGGCCGCGACCATGCTCTTCCCTGAAGCATTTGTCGAAGAGACCGAAAACCGTTGGCCTGTCAACGAACGGTCCCTCAGAGACCACATTGCCAGAAGACGACGTTCGGTTGCCCGCGACTGGCGGGAGGTTCGTCGCTGGCTGCAGACGTGCTCGGAGGCGGACCTAGAGGAGTGGCATAGACGGTGGGCCTATCTCCCGCACATGTCGTGTTATGCGGCGGATGCGGTGTTCCAGATTGAAAAACTAAAAGTAGGTGCCCAACCATGAAGTGCCTTTCCCTCACCCAGCCCTGGGCGTCATTGGTAGCTCTGGGCGCGAAATCGATTGAGACCCGTTCTTGGTCCACGGACTATTGCGGCCCCCTCGCCATCCACGCCTCAAAGGGATTCCCGAAGGAGTATAGGGATCTGTGTCGTGAAAATCCCTTCTATACTGCGCTGACTGCCGCGATGAGTTTCCCCAAGGGCGTTCCCTGTTACAGAGGTTATACGGACTTCATGCTGGAGACTCCCGAGAAGTATCTACCCCTCGGTGCTATCGTAGCCGTGTGCGACTTGGTGAGGGTCAAGGAGACTCCATACCTCCTCGACCTAGCGCGGATATCAGTGATGACGCATCTCTCGAATGGCTATGAGGGATCAAATCTCTTGGAGCGGGCAAACCAAGAACTCGCCTTTGGTGACTACTCGGAAGATCGTTATATGTGGCTCCTCGCTAATGTCCGCGCCCTGGAGAATCCTATCCCGGCGAAGGGTAGCCTTGGATTGTGGGAGACCGATCTCAGAAGGTTTGAATTCAATAAGGTGGGTCAAGCCAAATGACTGATTGTGAAACCTGTTCTGCTCTTAGGATCGGTAATTCGCTGTGTGAGACGATTGAAGCTCTCAGACTCCACCTCTCCCTCATCATCGGTCTCTGTGATGGTGACGGTTTCAATACCGTAGAAGGTTTGAAGTCCGTCCTTGACGATATCAAAAAGATCGCCAAGGGTGAGATGGAATTAAAACAGATTCCGATGACCACCGCTAACAATTGCCTGCCATGTAGTCTCCAAGCGACCCCCGACCAGATGAGGACTCTTCTCGTTGGCATCGTGCGGTTGTGTGCGCCCTATGTTGATTGTGATGAGTGTCCCGACAGACGTATGGGTGAGTGTGCTGAAGGCGATGTCTACTGCACCGAACACGCGATTCTGTTGATGATTGATTCTTTGAGGCGCAAGTCTTGCGAGTAGTTGTCCTCCTCTGCCTTCTGACGGCATATACCCAATTCGATCTAGGCATGGACGGATTAGGAATCACCTTTTCAGGCGTCTCAGTTACTGCAAATCACACCATCGCTGTTGATCCTGACGTGATCCCCCTGGGATCGTGGGTGCTCATTGACAGTGAGCTCTATCACGCCGAAGATACTGGATCTGCTATTCGAGGTTCTCGTTTGGACGTGTACATACCCGACCGAAGTAAAGCTTTAGAGTTCGGGGTGCAACGCAAGAAAGTTGTAGTCATCGAACCCGACTCCCCAATGAATCGAGTGCTTGTGAGGTGTTTAGATGCTGTTCCTGGAAGGCAACGTACTGGACTGCCTCAGATCGCTTCCCGATCAGATAGTTCATTGCGTAATCACATCTCCGGCCTATATGGGTCTCAGAAATTATGGACTTCCTCCGACCAGATGGCCGTCAATTGACTACCATCCCCTTTCGGGGTTCACCCAACACCTGGACGACGAAACTATATGTCTCGGTTTTGAAGCGACCCCCGAATCCTACATAGGTCACCTCGTCTTGGTCTTTAGAGAGCTATGGAGGATACTGAGGAATGATGGCTGCGCCTTTCTGAATGTGGGAGATTCGTATGCTGCTGGCAAAATGGGTAGAGGCGATATCGGACGAGAGTTTGCAGGATCGCAAACTCGCACTACTCAAGTATGCGAGATCATTCAGCGTTCCGTGCCTCCTGGCCTCAAGCCCAAGGATTTGATGATGATACCCGCTCGCGTCGCTCTGGCCCTGGAATCTGACGGTTGGTATCTCCGTTCAGATATCATTTGGGCCAAAGGAGCTTCTGGTCAACAATCGGTCTGGAAGAACGTCTACAACACTTGCCTGGGAAAAAGTCTCTCCACAATTGTCTCGAAGGAGATCGCGGATTCAGCGGATCCGTTCGTGGGAAACCCCATGCCAGAGTCATGCCAAGATCGTCCTTCGCGTTCCCACGAATACTTCTTCATGCTGACCAAATCTGGCTCAAGTCAGTTTTGGACTCATCCCACCGAGGATGGAGTCCGCGAAAGGCCCGAACCAGACTACATCTGGATCCATGAACAGACTGGCAAGATCATTACCACCGAACCCACCGATCCCGAGAGCTGGAAACGAAAAAACCTTTGGGAAGGCCATGATTATTATTACGACGCCGGATCTGTCATGGAGGAATGTTCCACAGGCGATCCACGTCGGCCCTACGGTTCCCAGGGAATGTGGGAAATAGATGGTCGTCTTCCCGAGAAGAGACATGGGGGTGAACCTCGCAAGCAGGATTTGGTTGGCAAGAACACTTATACGGGTTTCAACGACAGATACATTCCCGTCGCCAAGAGAAGCCTTCGTGACACCTGGTCCATTTCGACCAAAGCCTATCCTGTGGCACATTTCGCGACTTTCTCCCCTGATCTGATTGAGATCCCCATCAAGGCCGGGTCTTCAGAACGAGGATGCTGTCCCAAATGTGGAGCACCCTGGACTAGGGTAGTCGAGAAGAAAGTCCGATACCAAGGCCATTCAGCCCAAGCCGGACGTACCGCTGATGATCTATTGGAATCCGGCAAGTGGCGTGGAAACAATAGAGGCGAGAATATCAAGATGGGGCCAGTGATCGAAACTGTTACCACGGGCTGGCACCCCACCTGTTCCTGCGACTTAGAACCCGTCCCTTGCCTCGTTCTTGATCCTTTCGGCGGCTCCGGGACTGTGGCGAAAGTCTGCCAAGAGTTAGGTCGAGATTCCATCTACGTTGACCTGAATCCAGAGTATGTCCAGATGGCTATGAATCGCGTAGGGAGGTCGCTGTTCAGTGATCAGACCTATCGGAAAGTCGAAGGAGGTGTCCTATGCTGCTCCCCCAACCGGGCCAATTCCTGATCGGTCGTGAAGTCTACATGACTTGCCCCCGATGTGGCTGTCTCATTAGACCCTGGGTAGACGGAAAGATGGTTACGTGCGGGCATTGCGGGTTCAAGGCAGAGGTTAGCGAGGATGTCCTTCGAAGGATCAACCCCTCGATGATCAAGGAGGTTTCGAAATGAACTGCCCTGTCTGCGGTTCCAAAATGTCGTGGATTTGGGGGATAACCATGCGCGAGTGGTACTGCCCTATCCATCGTCGCCTTGTCGATCTCAACGAGCTTCGATCCATTCTTGGAGATCAGACCATCATCGTATTCGGCCCTGAATCCGTAGGTGGTGGCACTCATCCTTGTATAGTTGGCGACAAGATCGAGTACATCATGGTCTTTGCGAATTTCGATCACCTCGCCGAATGGTCTACCAATCACGCAAGGAATGGAATGTTAGATCGGAAGAGCACACGTCTGAACTCCAGTCACGCATA
>OFOA01000033.1_pt1 | contig 4767 bp, 8 predicted proteins | sample 1542231 | NCBI WGS metagenome assembly OFOA01 (sample SAMN04958514, study PRJEB24370) | sediment metagenome | isolation source: lake sediment | place: USA: Lake Hill lake, St. Paul Island, Alaska | collected 2013
TCTTTCCCTACACGACGCTCTTCCGATCTCGGGCCACGGTCGCCACGACGCTGGTGTTCCTTGACGATAACCTCCGCGCAGAATGGGAGCCATACGCATCTCCCACAATGGAGCGCATATCACTCCTCTGTTCATTTCACTCAGATGGGATCCGCACGTGGGTATCGCTGGAGCCGGTGATCGATACGGAAGAAACCCTCCGGATCATCAAGTTCCTCGCCGAGAAAGGGTGCGTGGACGAGTATCGGGTCGGGAAACTGAACTACCATGGCGGCACGACCCCCAAGGATCTCATCCTCCGAGATATTGAAAAACAGATCGACTGGCAGAAGTTCGGTGACCAAGCAGTGGAGTTACTCGAGAGCCTCAACTGCAAATATATGATCAAGGCGGATCTGAGAAAAGCGATGGGTATGTCGGAGGACGAATGAGATCCATATCACTAACTATCGGGGTAGTTGCCATCTTATTTATAGCAGTTGCCATTGCATTTGCTATTGGAAATCTATTGATACTCGTTCAGATTCCATATTCCCTATGGTTCACCCAACTCCCGGATCATAAAGGTGCATCTATTTTATTTGAGATGATTAAGGATCCGGTAATACTCTTGGCGATTGGGTGGGGGACATTCCTATTAGCAAAATGGATTGAGCGATATGACACCGACGAGTCAGATCCAGACGGGGTAACCGGCATCTCGGAGGATACCCAATGCTAACGGGCAACTCTCGTTCGAGTCGTTTTCACACCCATATCCGCCACCATATGAGTAGTCGGGCGGTGGCCCGGGATAACGAGGAGATCCGGAGTTTCAATGAGGCAATGCGGGGGGTAGGATACTTACTTGGCCCGGCATTCGCAGTAGTGTTTCTCATCTGTCTTATTATCCTGCCAATCCGGATCCTGAAATGGGCGGTAACGGGGAACTGGGCATGGCGAATATTTGATGGGGATACAAAGGGTGACGTGAAATGATCGATTGGTATGGGATACTATCAATATCTGCGGGCGTGTTATTAGGTGGCTACGCGGGGTGGTGGTGGGTGAAGCGATGTATAACATCCTGGGTTGTGGGAGGTTTGCCCGTATGAGACGACTACCACTTATATTCACAGTGGATTGCCCCAAATTCAACCAGCGTGTGGCGGTATACGAGATCTGTGACGGATCAAACCCATGCATACATTTTGAAGATCTAAAAACATCGGGTCATGTATTGTGCAACTACTCAGCCGAGGGGATCCCACTCAAATGAGCGAATATAAAACCGATTTTAAAAAGATATTCCCGACGCTCCTGCCAAAGATAAAGCGACCATTCGAGGAGAAACTCACGGAGACTAACGAGATTATCCGCCACCACTTCGAAGAGTTCACCCCGGACAAGATTGTTGTTGCTTGGAGCGGGGGCAAGGACAGCACACTCATCCTCTGGCTGGTGCGGCAGATCAACCCGGATATCACGGTAGTTTTTAACAACACGGGCGTGGAATTGCCCGAGACGATAAAGTTCATTCGGCGGATGACGGCAGAGTGGAACATCAACCTCATCGAGACAAAACCATATCTAAAGAACTTCTGGCAGTGCGTCAAGGAGTATGGGTACCCCAAGGGCAAGTCCCATCACGGGGGCCGCTCAGATCGATGTTGTTACTACCTCAAGGAACGCCCGATGATGCTTGCCCTGAAAGAGCATAAGTGGGGGATGATCTTCCTGGGAACCCTCGCGGCAGAGAGTAGGCAACGGCAGATGAAGGCCGTATCGCTCGGCACCTGTTATCACACAAAATCTTGGGGGTGCTGTAAGGTATTCCCCATCCTCTGGTGGACTGACGAGGAGGTGCGGGCGTTCAGCGCGGAGAAAGGTATCCCATTGAACCCGATCTATGGGATGGGAATGAGGCGGTGCGGTTGCGGTCCTTGCACGGCCTATAAACGATGGCAGGAAGATCTCCAGAAAGTGAATCCGAAAATGTACGAGAAAGTGATGAAGGATATGGGGCAGGGATTACTGAAGGACTGGTTAAATAAAGATGTTGATAGCAACAAGGTGAATCGGTAATGGATGGCTGGGATGAACTGGATCGGGAGTTTCACCGGGAACAGAAGGAATGTCAAGCGTATTATCGGCGGAACCTGAAAGGGAAAACCATCAAGGATGTGCGCCCCCACCTCTCCACTCTTGGGGGACTGTCATCTCTTAAAATAACCTTCACTGACGACACATCGATGGAATGGACATCTGAGGAAATCAAAACAGAGGGGTTCATCGAGGGGAAACGGAGATTAAAGTAATATGAAGATCCTCATCTGCGGCTCACGATCCATATGGCGGGCGTCCTACGTCCGGAACTGCATCGAGAAGTCCGGGTTCAACATCACGGAGGTCATAAGTGGTGGGGCACATGGCGTCGACGCCATCGCACAGTGGTGGGCAAAGCGTAATAAGATCCCATGCCAAGTACTAAAACCCAAGTGGAATGAATACGGAAAACCGGCAGGGGTTATCAGGAACCAAGAAATGGTAAACCTTGCCGACGCCGTGATTGCAATCTGGGATGGAGTCTCACCGGGTACAAAGAACACGATATCACAGGCGCGGAGTGCCGGGAAACCAATCGAAATCTGGCAAAATGGGGTGCGGCAGGATGACTGAATGTCCATACTGTGGCAGTAACGGTCCGTTTTATGAATTCCACCACGGCGTGAGTATATACCCAGAGATCGGGCAGGAGGCACGGGGGTGCTACAACTGCCAGGGTCTCTTTGGAATAGGGAACGGAACCGATGAAAAACTAGCAGAGGTAGACTATGGCACTTGACAACACAATTAATGGATCACCCAACGACCAACCGATAACTGATATCCCACTGGAACTTATGGAAGGGTACCCATCATTCGATGAGTGGTACCGGGTTGAGAAAGATCCTTGGGACATCGGGAAAGCCATGTCATCAGATTACTCAGTGGTGATTGAGTACTTGAGGACTATCAAACCCATAACTGTGTTCGACGTGGGTTGTGGGCTGGGGGGTCTCACCAAGCGGATCAACATTGAAATAACTCCTCGCATCCTTCACGCTATAGATATTTCGGATGTTGCCATCAGGAAAGCCATCTCATTTTATTCAACTATTGGGGTGTGTTTTACCGTGGCAGATATCCGTGAATGTTATAAAGATATTATCGGATGGGACACGGTAATAATGTCAGAAATTGGGTGGTATATTGCCCCCCAGTTTCCACGTATAATCCGCCAACTTGGTAAATCCAATCTGAACCTGATCATCAAGCAGACATTTCCTGCAAACCAGCAACACTACCGCGCCATTATGTCCCGCCCGGAAAACCTCGATGATATGGTGGGGATCCCGCTCATCAAGCGATGGGTGGAACCGGATGGCAAAGGGGGGCGGATCACGGTTCGGTGGTATGGGGGAGATATATGAAAACTATTGATAAAGTGGCACAATCCCGGGAAGGGCGGAGGTTTCTCCGGCTGATGTGGAAGGTGGCGGTATCAAAGGAGATCGAGGAGTACTTCCACCAACCGTGGATATGGTACTGGGGATTGGTAGACTTTTACCAGCGGAAGTTCGGCGGAAATAAATCACAAGCACTGCGAGTAGTGTTGGGATAACTGGGGTGAGTATATGGATCGAGGTTGCTCAAAGTGTTTGAGGGCATGGAGTGATGCAGTTCTTAAAGGAAGTAGAACATGTCCTAAATGTGGGGGGAATTTGCACCCAGTGAGAGACCCGGTGAGGACGCGCCGTTACTGAGGTAAAAATAACCATATAGGTAGTTGCATGAATATTCGTTGTGATGGGATCCGATCCCTAGTAACATTTATACTTGCCCCCGTACTTCTCATCTCGTTTCTGCTGGAGCCGTTCACCCCGGATCTTATTATTATGCTGGGGACTGCAAAGATCACGGCAAAGATAGGGTCATTCCCGGCCAACATAGATGCAATATGGGAAATCAAGTTCATCGGCAACCGTATCCTTTTTTATATCCTGAACTGGGCCGACCCGTTCCAGGGACTGCTATACCAAATATGGATGAAAGGGATGGTGGCGGTAGTCGCTATTGTGATCCTCTGGCTCTTTTCCAAGGAAGTCGGGGCAATGTGGGGTGTCGAGCGCGACTGGGTGTTCATCTTGGGGTTTATTGGGGTATTTGCCATAGGAAGTTTCATGATTATGCAGGCCGAGTGGTTTGCCGTCCTGATCTGCCTTGGAATGATTACGCTGCTCCTGCGGAACAGCAACGCAACATGGGTCGCGGCGGGCGCGTTGGTGATCCCACTCCTCCTTATGAAAGGGACAACCGTTCTGCTGGCCCCTGTGGCTCTTTTAGCCTACATCATAATTATGGGAAAACGCGGGGTGGGGTATCGGATGCCGTGGGCATCGCTCGGGATCGCCATTGCGACTGGTGCATTTGCCGTAGCGTGGTGGTTGTGGTTTCCCCACCTTCTCCAGGATAGCATTCTCTCGGTAGCCGTCGCGCACCCAGCATCACTATCCCTCCTGGCATCCCTAGAGTTCCTTATTTACTTTGGGATCTGCGTGATCGGATTTGCCCCGTTCATCATTGTGTCCGGCGCAGGGGGGTTCCTAGCCGTCGCGCACTCCACAAAGAAGGATCTGTATGAACTGGGGATCCTTCTCTCGATGTGGTTGATCCCCCTCATTGGTGTCATCGCCCAATCGGACTTTTACTACTAAGATCGGAAGAGCACACGTCTGAACTCCAGTC
>OFOA01000036.1_pt1 | contig 4606 bp, 6 predicted proteins | sample 1542231 | NCBI WGS metagenome assembly OFOA01 (sample SAMN04958514, study PRJEB24370) | sediment metagenome | isolation source: lake sediment | place: USA: Lake Hill lake, St. Paul Island, Alaska | collected 2013
ATAATATGCGTGACTGGAGTTCAGACGTGTGCTCTTCCGATCTGAAACAGCGAGGAGACATTGAAATGACCGTCGACCGAGGGAAGTTGTCAACGGGAAAATTGGCAACGAAGATACGGGTATGTGACTTGGTGCCTGGCGATGTGGTTTACTCTGGCAACGGCGAGGAGACTATAACAATCACGTCAGTGACTCCGGGATATTACACCCACTTTCCAGATCAATTATGTGATGTAATTATCACGGCAACGCGGTATGGAAAAGTCATTCCTCAGAAATTCGCGCCTTATGCTAGTGTTATGGTGCCAGACGAGTATTTCTCCTCCCGAGGGATGGTGAATCCCATTTACGAAGATTTAGCACGGGAGAAGTCAGAGCGGGAAAAATGGGCGAGAATACAGGAGTATCAAAAGAGTCTAACCGAACAGAAACGTGTAGAGCGCGAGAAGCAGTCGGGTTCTGCTGCAACTGACTCATCCAGAAAAAAGTATAACCGCTTCGGACGTGGCTACGGGGGTATGAAGGGCGGGGCGTTCAAGTGCAATATGTGTGGGCGGCTGACCCGCGACACTGGGGATAATGCATCTGTTGGACTCTGCCCAGATTGCCTTGAAGAAGCCGAGTTGGAGAATATGTTCAGTGATGGGGCGATCACAGGTGCAGAGTACAAGAAAGGTATGGCGGATGTCGAGAAGCGGCGACAGAAAAGGAAGAAGAAGTGAAGATGTAGGAGGCAATTATAATGGCGGATGATAGCAATGATGAAAAAGCACACGAAGATCCGGTGATAGAAAGATGACACGATTTCAGGAACCAATCAAAAAGGTAAGGAAATTTGGGAGATTCGACTTCCACCTCGCGGACTTTGGGGATCCAAATAATGGGTTCCGTAACCGGGAGGTTGCACAAATCCTTGTGAATCATCTCAGGGGGAGAACATTCGATGTACGGATGGCGGATGCGGATTCCGGATTGATAATGAGAGAGTCTCCCAAGGGATCAATGTTTCCAGAATGGGGCTTGGAGATTGCGATCTACACATACCCAAAGATCTCGGACTGGGAGATGCTGATGGTGGTACATGAGGCTAAGGTTAGCCCGATGCCATATAGAATGAATATGATGAAGGATCGGTTTAATCAGCTCAAGGATATCACGCATTGAGGTGGACTAGAATGGCAACTGGTGACTGGAGAAAGTTGAGAGATAAATGGAATACCTGGCAATCCAAGATCACTGGTGAGCGGGTGTGGATTGATTCCTCCCATATATCTGGGTTCAGACCCGGAATAATTCGGGCGGGTCTTTACGGCGGATCCCGCACTAGCAGAATGAGAAAGGTGGTGCGGGCAAAGTATCATAGTGGCTACGTCCCAGGATCGCCAGAGTTTTCAACTATCAAGGCGGCGGTAGGATGGCTGAAAGAATATATGGCCACTCACCACGGGGTTGGCATATTAAATGATCAGCGGTTTGATCCGGTTGGCCCAATTGACCTACTTAAGGATATCACGCATTAGGGGGATCCTGTGAGAAGCCCACAAGAGACACAAGATCTACTCCGTCAGGAAGCCACCATCCTTGGTCAGATCGAATACAACAGTTTTACAGTTACCAAGAAGGAAACCCACCGGGATGGTACATTATTTCTTTGGTACGGATCCCGTGAAATGGATCTCTATGAATTCAACCCAGATGAGGTCACTATGTTCCAAGACGATTTCCGCAGGATACGGCGTGGAACCAAGGTCAAGTTAGGGTTCCATACTATAAGGGGAACACTCCTTTCAGTAGGTATCTAGGATCACGCGCGGCATAATATCCGTGGCTATCCCGGGCGCGTTTCGATCTGCATATGCAGGTTGGAACAACAACTTTTATTATATCAGCCCACCTATAATGGTGTGCAGATAACTGTGAAGGCACCAGATGACCGTAATATCAGTTCCTAGTCAGCCCCAGATTCTCCACGGGGGGAATACGAACCGAGCGTGACGCCATGACTCTCTATATTATGTCAAATTGTGCGAACTTGGGGATGTCGCTCCCGGGCGACATATGTATCAGCCAAGCCGAGGCAGCGATAGGAATCGGTCTCATCATTGGGGCCATTTTACTCGGATTTGTAGTATGGATAAAACACCGCAGACGGCAGAGGGTGGCGTAATGGCAGACACACCAGACTTTGATGCGGCCTACCTGATCGCCACCGGGATCGGGTTCTGTGCACGGAACCTCAGAAAAGCCGCGATGGAAAAGGATCCGGCTGAGATGCGCGTGCGGGTAGCCAGCCTTGAGTTCTACCTCGGCGAATTGAAGGAGGTATGCTGATATGGCAGACACTATAAACTACGAAACGATCTCCGCGTTAGCCAGCGGGATCGAAACGGCGGCAAATGCACTGAAAGAGAGTGCCGACCGCCAGGATTTCACCAAGATGCGGGTGTTCCGGGGGAATCTTAGAACCCTCACTGATGCCCTGTGGGAGGTAAGTTAAATGGCCACTCCCACCGAAAAGAGACTACGGGCGCGGCTGGTGGATACGTTGCAGTATTCCATCGAGTTCAGGATGTTCATGTCCCGCTGGCGGCAGTGGCATATGGACTTCTGGGTAGTCAATAGGCCAAAGAATGCAGTTCCATTATCCCCGGGGGTTCGATAAAATGGTTGACCGAATTATCCGCGTTCCCCATTGCTTTGTCTGCCCAAGGATAGACATTGCACCCAACCCCAAGTCGGTAGAAGGGTTAAATGACTTTGTCTGCTGTGCCAAGAGGAATCCCGATGGATTACCTCGCGTGATTATGGCGGTTGTGGATTTCTCAAAATGGGAAGATCAGTGGAAGAAAGAACACCCCGGGAAAAGTTCGAAAGGACAGTATCCCCCCCTACCTGAATGGTGCCCCCTTGAAGAATGTGTGGGGGATCTCCTATGAATGGACACGACATCACCGAAGAGATCTCGGTGCGGATCCGGGCGAAGGAACCCATCATCGTTGTGGAGACCTTCGAAGAGGATCGCGTTACGACCCTGCTGGAGCGGGTTGCGGAAGGGTTACACCGCGATGTGTTCACGTGGACGTGGACGAGGGGGATTATCGGCCCCGATGGTAAGGCAATGGAAGGCACACATGATCCGCTGGATGCCCTCGCAGCAATTGAAAAGTATGAGACAACTGCATCGATATTCATCCTCAAGGACTTTCACGCGGCGGTTGAGGGAAACAGCCCCCAGGAACGCGGCAACCCGCTGGTTGTCCGCAGGTTGCGCGACATCCATAGTTTTCTGAAGGATAAGCCCAAGTCTATCATCATCACCACCCCCAAGATGACTCTCCCGATGGAACTCCAGAAGATAATCCCGATTCTGGATATGCCTTACCCAACGGCAGAGGAACTCGGTGGGGTGCTGAACGATTCAATCTCCCAGCCCAAGGCGCGGCAGGAGGAATACCTAGTTCAGATGGAAGGGATAAAGGATGCCCTTGCGTCTGCCAAGGAACAGAAAGACGAGGTGGCGATTGGGGCAGTCAAGGCACAAATTAAGGATGTAAAGTCCAAGATCGACACCTTGGCTGAGTTGATCCCCAAACTGGAGTCCCAAATCAAGAATGACCGTGAGAAACTCATTCACGCGGGGCTCGGCCTTACTCGGGAAGAATACGAGAGTGTTACCTCAAGATGCGCGGCAAAGCACGATATGGCAGTCCCGGTGATCCTCGCCGAGAAAAAGCAGATCATCCGGAAGAGCGGAACTCTCGAATACATCGACGCCACAGATAACATTGGGAGCGTGGGTGGGCTGATGACTGCCAAGCGGTGGATTGGATCCGTGAAGCGGCGGTTCACTGATGACGCGGCGAAGTTCGGCCTTGCCAAGCCAAAGGGTGTTCTTCTGATTGGACCCCCCGGAACAGGAAAGTCGCTCCTATCCCGGGTAATCGCCCACGAATTGCAGCAACCCCTGTTGAGTATGGATATGGGATCCCTTGCCAGCAAGTGGTATGGGGAAACCACCAACAATGTGTCGCACGGGTTGAAACTGGCTGATGCAATCGCCCCGTGCGTAACTGGGGATACAAAGATCCTACTGGGTGATGGACTTGTGGAGTCGGTGGCCGATCTATATACGCATGCTAGATTGGGAGAACGCGTGGTGGCCATCGATGAATCAAATACTCCATTTACAGTTCCGGTGATTGCAATCATAAAACGGGATCCTGATCCTGAGTATGGGGTATTTAAAGTTACAACATCGGCAATGAGCATCGGTGCGACAGGAAACCATAAATTACTCACCGAATCGGGATGGAAAGAGGTGCGGAACATCACGACGGATGATTGGGTATTAGTGCCAGAGATCACACCATTATCTTCTGCACCAGTAACCATATCCTCTTTAATGGGGCAGATTGCAAAAAGGAGGGAAAACGCCAATAATACTTGGCGAATTGGTCGTGGTGGATGGACTGAATCAGAACTGACTGTGTGCCAAGAGACCCTGACTGAGGAGTTTGGAGAACTGATGGGTTACCTTGATTCAGATGGATCATATTCCACCATTGCGGGTAAAAGATCGGAAGAGCACACGTCTGAACTCCAGTCA